>Ga0247813_10000268_pt1 | contig 58153 bp, 51 predicted proteins | sample UWRJL169409C1_FD_180719 | JGI IMG/M metagenome (GOLD analysis project Ga0247813, IMG submission 180719) | Plant litter microbial communities from Arlington Agricultural Research Station in Wisconsin, United States - UWRJ-L169-409C-1 | ecosystem: Environmental > Terrestrial > Plant litter >... | reverse complement strand
TGCTGTTGCGTCTACGCTCATCCTTGGATATAGGGCAGATCTCAGCCCGGAGACCTTGGCGGCCTATTCCAGAACAGGAACTATACATGCTCTTTCCGTTTCAGGGATGCATGTAGGCATTATTTATCTGGTCATTGAATGGGCGCTGAGCTTCCTGAACCGGAAGAAATCATGGAGAATAATCAAAGTAGTTCTTGTCCTTGCACTCATTTGGTTTTATACACTGTTAACTGGCTGTTCTGCCTCCGTATTGCGGTCGGCTATTATGCTCTCCGTATTTGTAACAGCCAAAGTATTCCGCAGGAATACAAATAGCTACAATATTTTGGCATTTTCAGCTTTCTGTCTGCTTTTATATGACCCCTTTCTAATCTGGGACGTTGGCTTTCAATTGTCCTTCCTGGCAGTGTTTGGCCTTATCTATTTACAGCCTGCAATTAACAGCTGGTTCTATTTTAAATCAGCTTTGCTAACCCGGTTCTGGAGCATGATATCTTTATCCCTAGCCGCCCAGATCACCACCTTCCCTTTAAGTATTTATTACTTTCACCAGTTCCCTGTTTATTTTATCATCAGCAACCTTTTCATCACTTTGCCTATTGCAGCATTAATGTATCTGGGGATAGGCATACTGCTGATCAGGGTAGATTGGTTAGTCATCCCCTTTGAAGCGTTGATCCTGTTCACCAACCGGGGACTGCGCTTCATTTCACATCTCCCCTACTCTAGCATTAGCGGAATCTGGATTAACAAAACAGAGCTCCTCCTTTTATGTTTATGGATGATTTTGCTCACTATTGGTCTGATTCATCATCATAAAAAGTGCTTTCTATTGTCATTTATACTGTTAATCTGTTTGCAGTGCTGTTTAATTTACGATCAGGTGATAACCAAAAAACAACAGAAAATTCTGCTTTTCAAACTTAACAGGAACTATGCAGCGGCATTTATTTCGGCGGACTCCGCTGTAGTTGTGACTAATCTTCGACCTTTTGACAAGGCATTTGCATTTTCTATACAGCCAGCTCTGGATCAGATGAATGTGTCAACCGTTAACTGTATCGACATAGAGAAAGATTCACTTGTACATGGCCTGGAGATCAGGAACCATCAGGTGACCTGGAAAAAGATGAATATTCTAGTGATAGATCAATCATTTGATCACCTAAAGATCTTGAACCGGCCTACTTTCGAGGTGATTTGGCTGCAGGATTCTCCAGCTCTAAAAATCACCGATTTACAACAACAGGTAAATTTCAAAACAGTGTGGATTGACGGGACTAGCAGTCATTATATGTCAAAGAAGTATGAGGAAGTGGCCAGGCAATTGGATATCCCAATTCATTCTTTAAGGAGACAGGATCCGAAAAAAATGTAATTGCCGAAAGCGCTAAAACATTCACGAAGCTGGTGAGACAGCAATAGGTTGATGTCTAGAGGATAGTAAATGATCCCATAGTGAGGCCATAGCCATCCCAGAGTCAAGCCATAAGAAAAACACTAGTTCAATCCGTATGGTTCCACGCTGAGGCAGCAGTCACCACCATTTTACCCTAAACAATAGAAAGCTGAACTGATGGAGCCCCCTCTAAAAGAAAACATAATTTTAAATTTTACCTTTAAATACAGCATATTTGATTCAATAAATCAACACATCAAACCTGTATGACTGCACCTTTGGTTTTATATACCGTGGCAGACCGTATTGCCACGATCTCCCTTAACCGTCCTGAAAAACGAAATGCACTGAACCCTGAGCTCGTCAGCCTCCTCACCGAAACATTACTCATGGCTTCTGATGATGATGAAGTAAAGGTTATTATTTTGAAGGCCACTGGCAATACTTTTAGTGCGGGAGCTGATCTTGCCTATCTGCAGCAATTACAGCAGAACACGCATGAGGAAAATGTGGCCGACAGCGAAAATCTGAAAAACCTGTACACTACCATCTACTATCTCCCTAAAGTCGTAATTGCTCAGGTTGAAGGACATGCAATTGCGGGTGGTTGCGGTTTGGCTACAGTTTGCGACATCATTTTCGCCGTTCCGGAAGCCAGTTTCGGCTATACAGAAGTAAAGCTTGGCTTTGTACCTGCTATCGTTTCCTGTTTTCTGATGCGTAAAACGAGCGAGACAATTGCAAAGAAAATACTGCTTACCGGAGATTTATTCTCCGCTGAACAGGCATTGGCCTATAATTTGATTACTTATGTAACAAATAAGGAAGAGATCAGTCACACAGTCCAGGAATTTGCCCATAAGTTATGCAATGAAGCATCAGGAAATGCGTTGATGGTAACAAAACAACTGATCGGACAAACGACTAATCCCGGACTGGAAAAAAGCCTTAGTCTGGCAGTACAGATTAATGCGAGGGTAAGAGAGAGTGAAGATTTCAAAAAAGGTATTGCTGCCTTTATCAGCAAAGAGAAAATTAAGTGGTAAATATTAAACTAAAGAATATGTTCAAATCTATTAAAACGACTGTTGTAGCAGCGATATTAATCAGTACTGCTATTATAGCAAATGCACAGAAAAAAGTTAGTGAAGGCACCATTACATATGGCATGGCCTATGAGCTTACACCAGAACAACAGTCGATGGCCTCACAGTTACCTACTGAAACTAAAGTTAAATTCAATGGTGACATTCTAAAAATCGAAATGGAACAAGGACCTGCAAAAATCACTATCCTTTCGGACGGACTGAAAAAAGATGGTTTAGTACTTGTAGATGTGCCAATGATGCAAAAGCAATATGCCGTTAAAACAACTAAAGCAGAAGCTGAGCAGACAATGGGGCCGACTCCTGTGCTGAGCGATTTCAAAGCGACTGGCGAGAAACAAAAAATCGGCATGTACAATGCTGAAAAATACACTTATAAAGATGACAAAAATGCTGCTTATGAGTTATGGGCAACAACTGACGTTCAACTGCCGGCAGGAATTATCGGTGCTGAATTTGCTGCAGTTAAAGGTACACCTATAAAATTCACACGTACACAAAACGGTTTCAAATCAGTAGTTACCATTAAAGAGGTAAAAGAAGAAAAAGTTGGTCCTATCACACTAGACGTACCAGCTGCTTATGAAGTGACCACTATGGATGCTTTAAGAGCAATGGGTGGCGGACAATAACTGAAAGAAATTTACATTATCAGGTTTTTTAACATAGCCCTTTTTTATTAGGTTTGCTATAATGTTAAAAAACCTGATTTTTTTTGCCCGTTTTTTCCTGTTCTGGCTGTTATTCTTTTTGCTGGACCGGCTCATTTTTTTAGCCGTTAATTTCACCGACATAAAATCGGCACCTATCACCGAAGTTCTTGCAGCAACTTATCATGGCTTACGCCTTGATTTATCAATGACGGCATATATTGCTGTTATACCTCTTCTTTTTTATACTGGTTATGTGCTGATAGTTAAGGAGAAAAATATACCATTCAAATGGCTGATTAATTACAATAAGGCACTTATCATCCTGTTTAGCATCATTGGCATGGCCAACATCAATATCTACCGGGAATGGGGCAGCAAGATTAACGCTAAGGCTTTAGGATTTGCCATCTCTTCCCCTAATGAAGCCCTGGCATCAAGCGCATCATCTCCTATCCTACTGAGTCTTTCAATTTTGATATTATTAATGCTTTGTGGCTATTTTTTAAATAAGTGGCTGGTAAAAAAAGATGTCGGGGTACCATCTGCTAATTTTACCATGAAACTTGTTTTTTCACTTTTTCTGTTGGCATTTAATTTTCTGCTGATTCGCGGTGGCTGGGGTGTTTCGCCCAACAACCAAAGTATGGCTTATTATTCTGATGTACAAACGCTGAATCATGCTGCAGTGAATACAGAATGGAATCTTACCTCCAGCATTCTTGCAGAGAAACATGTTAACAAAAATCCAAATCTTTACTACCCTGCACAGATATCAGCTGATATTGTACGTGATCTCTATTCGGTAGAAAAAGATTCTACCCTCCAGCTATTAAAGACAAAGAGGCCCAATGTGGTAGTTATTATAATGGAAAGCTTTACGGCCGACCTGACAAAAACACTAGGTGATGAAGACGGGATTACCCCTAAATTTGATAGTCTGATCAATCATGGCGTATTATTTAGTAAAATTTACTCCACCGGTAACAGAACCGACAAAGGAATTATCGGTACGCTTGCAGGTTTCCCCAGCCTGGCATCGGGGAGTATCATGAAATGGCCCGATAAACTGGAGAAGATCCCCAGCATTTCACAAAGCCTATTTAATATTGGTTATCGTACGTCATTCTTTTATGGTGGACAATCTGAATTCGAGAACTATAAAGCTTTTATTGTGAGTCATGATTACCAGCTCCTGGTAGATAAAAGCAGCTTCGCCAGTAAAGACATGAATTCTAAATGGGGCGCTTATGACGGCACAGTATTCAATCGCCAGCTGCAAACGCTGAATCAGGAAAAAGAACCATTTTTCTCCACACAGATGACGCTGACCAACCATGAACCCTTTGAGGTTCCGGGTGATTATAAATTCGGCACCAAGGATAATATACAGCGTTTCAAAAGCACAGCTTATTACACAGATTCGTGTTTGAATGATTTTCTAAACAAGGCCAAACTTAAACCATGGTATAAAAACACCCTGTTCATTTTCGTAGCAGATCATGGTCATATCTATCCTAAAGGAAGAGGCGAGGTCTATATTCCGCAGCGCTACCATATTCCCCTTTTGTTTTTTGGCGATGTGATCAAAGATGAATACCGCGGAAAGAAATTTGACCAGGTGGGCAGCCAGATTGATATTGCTTCTACCCTGTTGCACCAGTTAAATCTGGATAGCAAGCCCTTTCAATGGAGCAAAAATTTACTGAATCCCTACACTAAATCTTTCGCTTTTTTTAGCTGGGATAATGGAATGGGCTTTATAGATAACAAACAATGTGTTACATTTGATAATGTGGGTAAACTGGTTTTATATAATGACAATCCGAAAGATGTAACACATACCGAAACGCTGACCAAAAATGGTAAGGCTTACCTGCAGACCATTTATCAGCAATTTATTCAACTCTAAACTTTTTCTTTCACACCTACACAGACTGGAAGAAAGCAAAACAAAAAAACGAAACAAATGAAACTGAAGCCCTTTATTTTTAAACTCACATTAGTAATTCTGATCAGTTCTCTGTGTGCAAGTACCTATGCACAGCGTAGAGGAGATATTAACTGGACTAAAGATGGCACTGGTTATTACGAAATTTCAAACGGCGACATCGTATTGGTGACGCTCCCGAAAAATGAACGTAAGACAGTCGTGAGCAGAAATCTGTTAACGCCAAAAGGTACATATCCATTAAATGTAAAAAGTTTCGTGCTTTCGGCAGACGGAACAAAAGCATTGATCTATACCAACAGCAAAAAGGTTTGGCGTTATGAGACGAGAGGAGATTACTGGATGGCAGATATATCTGCAAACAAACTTACTCAAATTGGGAAAAACAGACCCGCATCTTCGCTGATGTTTGCGAAAATCTCTCCTGATGCAAGTAAAGTTGCATATGTAAGTGGTCATAATTTATACGTAGAAGATATTGCTTCGGGTGCCGTGAAGGCACTGACTACGGATGGTACAGACCGTTTAATCAATGGTACATTCGACTGGGTTTATGAAGAAGAGTTTGATTGCAGGGATGGCTTCCGCTGGAGTCCGGACGGCACCTCAATCGCTTACTGGCAAATTGACGCAAGGAAAATTAAAAACTTCCTGATGATTAACAATACTGATTCCATTTATCCGTACACAATTCCTGTAGAATATCCTAAAGTGGGACAGGATCCTTCTGCCTGCAAAATTGGAATAGTAAATGTAAGCACTGCACAGACATCTTGGGTAAAAGTTCCCGGAGATCAAATTCAGAACTATATTCCGAGAATGGACTGGATACCGAATACTAGTGATATCATTTTACAGCAGTTAAACAGGGAGCAGAATGTGAGTAAGCTATATGTGGCAAATGCCGCATCAGGCACAGTCAAAAACATTTACACCGAAACTGACAAGGCCTGGATTGATGCAGCACCAGGATGGCAATGGCTAAACAACGGTAAAGAATTTATCTGGGAAAGTGAAAAAGACGGATGGAGACATACCTACAGGATCAGCAAAGACGGCAAAAAAGAAAAACTGATAACAAAAGGTAACTTCGATGTTATCGAAAGCAGCCTGGTAGATGAGAAAAACAATACGTTTTATTTTATGGCATCACCAACAAACGCTACTCAGCGGTATCTTTATAAAACCAAATTAGATGGTAGTGGTAAACTGGAAATGGTAACCCCATCAGTTTTACCTGGCACACACAATTATGATATTTCTCCAAATGGGATTTTTGCATTCCACAGTTACACAAATGTAAATGTGATGCAGATTGCTGAATGGATGAAAATGGAGACAGGCAATCCATTTACTATGGAAGGAAGCATCACTAATCAGCTGGCAAGGGTGCGTCCTCCGAAAAACAAAATAGAATTCTTTAAAATAAAAACGCAGGATGGCGTGGAATTGGATGGCTGGATGAAAAAGCCTGAAAGTTTTGATCAGACTAAAAAGTATCCTGTAGTATTTTATGTTTACGGTGAACCCGCAAGTCAGACGGTAACCGATACCTACGGCACAGGTTATAACCGTTTATATGCAGGCGATATGTCCAGAGATGGTTATATCTATATTTCCATTGAAAATCGTGGTGCACCAGCGCCAAAAGGTCGTGAATTCCGTAAAAGCATTTACAAAAACATTGGTTTACTGAATATCAGAGATCAGGCAGATGCTGCCAAACAGATCATTGAATGGCCATTTGTAGACAAAGACAGAGTTGCAGTATGGGGCTGGAGCGGTGGTGGTTCGTCTACATTGAATCTGATGTTCCAATATCCGCAGATTTATAAAACCGGTATTGCGGTAGCTGGAATCAGCAATCAGCTTACCTATGACAATATTTATCAGGAACGTTATATGGGCTCTCCATTGAAAACCACTGATGTTTATCTGAAAGGATCGCCAATTACATACGCTAAAAACCTGGTTGGAAACCTGCTATATATCCATGGCACGGGCGACGACAACGTTCACTATCAAAACGCAGAGTTGCTGATCAATGAGCTGGTAAAAAACAGAAAAGTATTCCAAATGATGGCTTATCCTAACCGTACTCACTCCATCAATGAAGGAGCTGGTACAAGTGAGCATTTGGCACTTACGTATACTAAATTTTTACAGCAGAACTGCCCTCCCGGAGGAAAATAAGATGCTGCATTTATCTTTATCAAAAGCGGGCGCCCAACAGGCAGCCCGCTTTTTTTATACCGGAATAGAAATGTAAAATGTAGTTCCTACAGTGGTCTCGGTTTCAAACCATATTTTACCCCCATGCGCTTCAATAATTTGTTTACTGATATACAAACCCAGTCCAAAAGGCTGTTCACCACCTGTCCCGGTGCGTTTGGATGTGGTAAAAGGATCGAAGATGTTATCCTGCAACTCCAGCGGAATTCCCATTCCTGTGTCTTTCACACTAATAATAACTTCATTATCTAACTGGATGCTACTGATTTGAATAGTGCTGTCCGCCTCACTAAACTTCATCGCATTGCTCACGATATTATTAAACACCCTTAATAACTTTTCCTTGTCTGCTTTGATTAATCCTCTGATAGCAGTGTGTAAGAGTAATAACTGATCTTTTTCTTTGGCCCTGAACCCTAATAATAAAACACATTGATGCAGTAACTCATTGAGATCTATCTCCTCTTTAACAATAGACTGCTGATGCGTAAAGTCGGTTTTCATCAGTTCGTTTATCAATTCCAGGCAATTATTGCTGGAGCTTTTTATCAATCCAAGAATCTCTTTCTCATCTTGTGCCATTGCATCCGGAGTAATGAGCGACGTAAGGGATCCTATTGCTCCGATTGGGTTACGCAAGTCATGCGCCACAATCTTAATGAGCCTTGCATAATCCTTATTCATATGATCCAGTTGCTGCATTGTTGATTCTGTATGCTTAAACTGCAACCGGAGTGCTTCAGCAGTCCGCTGTGAATTTTTCCAGTCCCTCCATAAAATGATAATAATGATAATCGTCATCAGGCATACGGTTATCGCCAATGCTAAAAAACCCCATTGGTATTTTGATTGAGAGCGCACCGATTGCAGCTGCTGATCTTTCAAGGCATACTCAATATAATCTACCCCCGAATCTCTGTTTATTCTATCCTTTTCTTCATACAAAGCCACTAACTGCCGACTATACTTTAAAGTATTTGCTGCATCTTTTTTTGCACCATAAAAATCATAAAGCTTTTTAACGAATTGAATAGAATAGACATGATATCTTTTTTCCTGAGCTATAGCCAATCCCTTCCGAAAGTAACTCACAGCTTTCGCAGAATCAGCTTCTGCAAAATTACTGCCTAAATTAATCAGCATATCCATGCTCAAATAATAAAGCTCATTCGACAGCGTGCCCCGAACGGTCTCCTGCATCTTTGACATGCCTTTCTCCCACTCGCCATTTTTAATCATATAATCGGCACGCAACTGGTCAATTGCCAGTTGCAATCGGATATCCTTGTACTTAACTGAAATGTCACTGGCCTTATTGATATATATTAATGTAGAATCATTAGAGACCAGCTTGGGAAAAACCAACAGGTAATTATAAATCACCAGCGCCATAATAGAATCATGCTTCAACGTTTTACCTACCAGAAACGCCTCTTTAAAATTGCTCAGAGATTTATCCTTTTTTCCCAGCTCACTATAAACCGTAGCAATATTCATTTTGGTCTGTACAATATTTGACGTATCCCGCAGATGTTTATAATGGTTATATGCCTCATTGTAGTAGCGAAGTGATAACTGAAGATCGCCCTGCATATCATAAACGATCCCCAGATTATTGACAGCATCTGCCACCCCTTTCTCGTAACCTAAACGAACTGCGATCTCCCGGGCTTTCATCGTATAATGAAAAAGACTATCTACATTCTTCTCATACAACAACATTCCCAGCCTGTTTAGCGCATCAACATAACGTAAACTATCTTTAATGTGAGGTATCTGCTGCTTCAGATCACGCACCAAATCTTTTTGTGCATAGCAAACCGATAAACTTAATATAAGAATGATAAAGGATAATAATCTCCTCATAAACGAGCGCTTTTGATTATTTACAATATAGTAAAATAAACAAAATAATATTAGTTTATAAAAAACATTTATGAACGTATCATAAATATTAAGAAAACAGCATTACTCTTTAGATAGTAATTTTTAACCTACCCACCATATTTTTCAAATACCCTCCTCTATCCCCATTTACATTATACGGTCGTATCTGAGAAATTAAATAGAATGTTGTTTTTGGGTCATCGGTCCCCTGTCTAATCCCCCAGATTTACATTAAACAGGCTTGGCTTAATAAAAAAAATGAAAAATAACCTTTCATTTTTTTTAAGCCCCTTGTCCAATGTTAATCATCAACCCGCCATCCATTACATAAGTACTCCCCGTCACGTAATCCGCCTCAGCAGAAGCCAGGAATAAAGCTAAATATCCAATCTCTTCAGCACGTCCCGCTCTTCCCAAAGGAATGTTCTTTTCCGCTTTTTTTCTGACTTTGTCATCATCCACTGCTTTCTGGTTCATCGGTGTCAAAATCATCCCGGGAGCAATATTATTTACATTGATCCCGAAAGGAGCCACTTCAAGTGCCAGCGTACGCATCAGGTTTCGGATCCCCGCTTTCGACGCATTATAGTCACCATTTCCAGGTGCGGTAATTTCTTCATGCACAGACGAGATATTAATGATCTTTCCGGGTTTTCCCTCAGACTTCCTGTGCTGTATGAATTTTCGGCTGCAAAAGAAAGTACCATATAAATTAGTACGAATAGTGGTGTCAAATGTTTTCGTATCCATTTCATCAATTGGAATACCCGAGCCATTTACCCCCGAGTTATTCACCAGTATATCAATACCGGAGAATTCCTTAATTACCTGATCCAGCTTTTTCATATTTTACCTAATTATACTCTATCCAATTGTTTATCCAGTTCCAGCGCGGCGCTGATCAATGCCAGGTGAGTAAATGCCTGAGGAAAATTACCCAGGTGCTCGCCTTTTTTTCCTATCTGTTCGCTGAACAGACCAAGATGGTTGGCATAACCCGTCATCTTTTCAAAGTATTCCAGCGCCTTATCTATTTCCTTATTTTTAGCCAATGCCTCGATAAACCAGAACGAACACATATTAAATGTGCCTTCTTCTCCACTTAATCCATCCTGCTCTTCTGTATTGTCATATCTGTAGATCAGCACATCGGTGCTCAGCTTCTCTTCGATCACTTTTAATGTCGCTATCCACCGGGGTTCATCTGGTGTGATAAAATGAACCAAAGGCATAAGTAAGGCCGATGCATCCACACTATCAGATCCTTTATATTGTTCCCAGGCACCTAATTTCTCATTCCAGAAATTCTCATAGATATCCTTATAGATCTGATCACGTACCTCTTTCCATTCCTGCTCCGGATAAGGAAAAGAACGGTCAGTAGCAATCTTAATCGCCCTGTCCATCGCCACCCAGCACATTAAACGTGTATGCAGGAAATGTTTTTTACCATTTCTGAACTCCCATATACCATGATCAGGTTTTTCCCAGTTATCTACTACACAAGTAATATGTTTTTGGATCGTCTGCCAAAGTTCATAGTTAATCTTAGCATAGTTCTTATTATAAATATAGATAGTATCGATCAGTTCACCATAAATATCCAGCTGCAGCTGATCTTTAGCCGCATTACCGATACGAACGGGACCAGCGCCCATGTATCCTTCCAGATGTTGCAGTTCCTCTTCCTCGATTACCGATTTACCATCTATGGCATACATTAGCCTTAACATGTCTTCGCCAGACCTTTCATGTATCCAGTGTAAAAAACGGGCAGCTTCTTCCTTGAAACCCAGTCTAAGAAAAGCATACATCGTGAAAGCAGCATCACGGATCCAGGTAAAGCGATAATCCCAGTTTCTGTCGCCCTCTAATGTTTCAGGTATACTAAAAGTAGCCGCAGCCACCATAGAACCATGCGATGCGGAGGTAAGTAACTTTAGCGTAATGGCAGAACGCGATACCAGATCCGGCCACCTGCCTTTGTAGGTAGATTTACTGCTCCAACCTTTCCAATATTCTACCGTTTCCTGATAAGTACAGTTCTTGTAAAACTCAATATCTTTCAGGTTATCAGTCTCCCCTTTTTTAACAGACTCCAGTACAATCCATTGTTCTTCTCCTTCTTTTATGGTGATCTCGGCATAGCCATCCTGCTCAGCAAACTTCAAAGGAAAATCAGCTACCAGTCGCACCATCGTATCACCATCATTAATCGCCGTAAAACGAAGATCATTCTTAGCACTTTTTTCTATTTCATGCGTCGCCTTAGCATAGTCAAACCTAGGTGCACAATTGATTTTATAACCAACGTTACCACGGATAGTTTTTATCCTGCGCACAATTGCACAAATACTATTTTCGTCCATCCCTTTTACGGGCATATAATCAGTGATCTCTGCAATGCCATCATTTGAAAAGAACCTCGTTAACAGCACAGCTGTGCCAGGTAGATAGAGTTGTTTAGTTTTAAAAGCATGAAGCTCTGGAGTAATAGAGAAACTACCCCCATTTTGCTGATCCAGGAGACTAGCAAAAACAGACGGAGAATCGAAATCAGGAAAACACATGAAGTCGACCGACCCCAGCATAGAAACCAGGGCTACTGTCTTCATATTGCCGATCACCCCATAATCTTCAATAGGTAAATACTTTGGTTTTTTGATCATATGTTATAAGAAACCTGAAAACGCATTTTATGTTTGATTTTATGCCCTTCATCTACTATTCTGTTACCAAAACTTTCGGTTCAAACTTTATTTACAATACTGTTGTTGTATTCTGCGATGGCATTGATAACATTTACGAATAAGGGTATTTACTGTAAGCAGGGCGATTTTTATATCGATCCATGGCGACCAGTTGATTTGGCTGTAACTACACACGGACATGCTGACCATGTAAAATGGGGCAACAAAGCATACCTGTGTCATGAACTCACCAAACCTATACTTAACCAGCGGCTTGGTGCTGATCTGAATATTCAAACCCTTCCCTATAATAAAGAGCTCAGTATTAACGGTGTTAAAGTAAGCCTTTTCCCGGCGGGACATGTGATTGGCTCATCACAAATCAGGCTGGAATATAAAGGCGAAATCTGCGTGATATCGGGTGATTATAAAGTAGAATATGACGGTATCAGCACTGAATTTGAGCCTGTAAAATGCCATACGTTTGTTTCTGAGAGCACATTTGGACTACCTATATATAAATGGCTGCCGCAGGATATTGTATTTCAACAGATCCGTGATTGGGTGTCTGACAACCACGACAAGCTAAAAACCAGTGTACTGGTGGCCTATAGTCTTGGGAAGGCACAACGGTTGATCAAAAATCTGGCGGGTGATGTACCTATATATGTTCATAACTCTATCGCTAATCTGAATGAAGGATTTATCAGGGCCGGGGTAGATTTACCGGAGACGATCCGCATCACTCCTGAACTTAAAAAGGAAGAACTGCAAAAAGGGATTGTGATTGTTCCACCCGCGCTGGCAGATGGGAAGTGGATGAAAAGTCTGCAAAGTGCGGCGACAGGTGTATGCTCTGGCTGGATGCAGGTAAGGGCGAGCAGAAGATGGAGATCTGCTGATGCAGGTTTTGCACTGAGTGACCATGCTGACTGGCCTGGTCTGCTCTCTGCCATCAAAGCAACCGAAGCAGAAAAAGTATTTGTCACTCACGGTTTTGTATCAACATTTTCCAAATACCTGAATGAGATTGGCATTGCTTCCGAGGAAGTGGTTACACGTTACGGCAATGAAGAAGAGGAAGAAAAAGAAATATTAACTAAAGAAGCGTAATTTGAAAAGGTTTACAGAATTGATACAGCAGCTGGAAATGAGTAACAAAACCAATGATAAGATCGCTGCGCTTGTTGATTATTTTAGTACGGCCGATGAACAGGACAAACCCTTTGTGATTGCTATGTTTACCGGTAAAAAGCCTCGGCGACCAGTAACAACAGCATTGATCAAAGAATGGGCAATTGAACTGAGTGCAGTTCCGGCATGGCTATTTGCTGAAAGTTACCATAGTGTGGGTGATTTAAGCGAGACTATAGCTTTGGTTCTACCACCAGCAACTTACACTTCTGACAGAAAACTTCATCAATGGATCAATGAGCTGGCGGCACTGAATGGAAAAGATGATGTAACCAAAAAAGAATATATATTAAAAGCATGGGACAGTCTGGATACACAAGAACGTTTCATCTTTAATAAATTAATATCCGGTAATTTCAGAATCGGCGTGTCCAATAAAATGTTGGTCAACGCTATTTCCAAACAAAGCAATACGGAAAGCAATAAGATCATGCACAGCATCATGGGGAAATGGAAACCTGAGGAAATTACCTATCAGGAACTGATTGCCGGTGCACATGTGAATACTGATAATTCCTGGCCCTACCCCTTTTGTTTAGCCTATGCACTGGAAAATGAACCCGGAAGTTTAGGTGAACCAGCTGCATGGCAGGCAGAATGGAAATGGGATGGTATCCGGGGACAAATTGTAAAACGCAATGGAGAACTCTTTATCTGGTCGCGCGGCGAAGAACTGGTCACAGATCAGTTTCCGGAGCTGCATTTTCTGCAGGATGACCTTCCCGATGGAACTGTACTGGATGGAGAAATACTTTCCGTGAAAGATGGAAATGTACAGGCCTTTAGTATTCTGCAACAGCGTTTAAACCGGAAGACCATTAATAAATCGCAACTGAACGATGCACCAATTGGATTCTTTACCTATGACTTACTGGAGTATCAGGGTAGAGATTTAAGGGGCGAAACTATGGCCGAGCGGAGGCGCCTGCTGGTAGAGATCATGTCCGGCTTACGTGATAAAGATGTTGCCATACTTTCGCCTGTTATTAATTTTTCGGACTGGGATGAGCTGGCAGAAATCAGGAAAGGCTCCAGGGAAAATAACAGTGAAGGCATTATGCTCAAAAAGCTGGATTCTTTATATCATAGCGGTAGGAAAAGGGGCGACTGGTGGAAATGGAAGATCAATCCCTACACCGTGGATACAGTAATGATCTATGCACAGAAAGGAAGCGGCAGAAGAGCCAACTTCTTCACGGATTACACTTTTGCAGTTCGTGATGGTGAGCAGCTGATTACCGTAGCCAAAGCCTATTCTGGATTAACAGATAAGGAAATTAAAGAGGTGGACTCCTTTGTTAAAAAGAATGCCATTGAAAAGTTTGGTCCCGTCCGGACGGTGAAGCCGGAATTGGTTTTTGAAATTGCATTTGAAGGAATCGCTGAAAGTAAAAGACATAAAGCGGGTTTGGCACTGCGTTTCCCGCGTATCGCCCGCTGGCGAAAAGACAAAAAAGCAGCAGAAATAAATACATTGGATGATTTAAGACAGCTGCTGGCTTCTACCCTTTAACAGCATCACATATGGAATTAGAGCAAAGTAAGGGTTATAAGCAGGTAATTAAATGGCTAAAAAGCAGTAAAAAGAAACCTTTTAAATTTCAAACTGACGCATGGTCATATTATGCGGAAGGATATAGCGGACTCGTAAACGCACCAACAGGATTTGGAAAGACATTTTCCATGTTTTTAGCGGTGCTGATCGATGAACTGAATAGTCGTGCAGATCAAAAAAAGGATACAAAAACAGCAAAAAATAGTAAAAAGTCTGCTGCAAAAAGTAAAAAAGCATATGGATTAAAGTTAATCTGGATTACTCCCTTACGTTCTCTTGCTAAAGATTTGGCCCGAGCAATGACGGAGGTCTGCACAGAACTGGAACTCGATTGGCATGTTGGCGTCAGAAATGGTGATACTGCTCAGAGTGAGAAGCTGAAACAGAAGAAACAAATGCCTGAAGTGCTGATTATTACACCAGAAAGTATGCATTTATTGCTGGCACAGAAAAATACGTCCGACTATTTTGATGAACTGCAATGTATTGTTGCGGACGAATGGCATGAGCTTTTAGGCAGCAAAAGAGGTGTGATGGCGGAGCTGGCAATTTCCAGAATCAAGGGTCTGGTATATGAAAAACACCCGGAGAGATTACTAAGAATCTGGGGGATTTCAGCAACAATAGGCAATATGGAACAAGCATTGGATGTATTGGTACCTTATCCTGATGTGCTTAGAACAATTGTTGTGGCAGATATTGAAAAGAAAATTGAGATCAGGTCTATCCTGCCTGATCATATTGATATGCTTCCATGGGCAGGTCACCTGGGTCATAAACTAGCACATAAACTCTTGCCAATTATTGCCAAGAGCAAAACTACACTGATATTTTGCAATACGCGTGGTCAGGCAGAACTCTGGTATCAGAACCTGTTAAAGCTGGATGAAAACCTGGCTGGCCAGATCGCCATTCACCATGGGTCTATAGATTATGAATTGCGCAACTGGATTGAAGATGCGATCCATACAGGTGTACTGAAAGCAGTAATCAGCACTTCTTCATTAGATCTTGGGGTGGACTTTAAGCCGGTAGATACAGTAGTGCAGATCGGTTCACCGAAGGGTGTCGCCCGGTTTCTGCAACGTGCCGGTCGTAGTGGGCACTCTCCCCACGAAACCTCCAAAATATACTTCCTGCCTACCCATGCGCTGGAACTGGTAGAAGCAGCAGCAATTAAAGAGGCTGCAAAAACAAATAATATAGAGAGTCGCGAGCCCGTAATTATGGCCTTCGACACCTTGATACAATATCTGGTTACGCTGGCTGTTGGGGATGGATTTGATGATAAAAAGATATATGCAGAAGTAAAAGAAACCCATGCCTTCCGTGAGCTTGAACCTGCAGAATGGAGCTGGATGATGCAGTTCATCACTACTGGTGGGGATAGCCTGACAGCCTATAATGAATTTAACAAAGTAGAGTTCGAAGAGGGATTATGGAAAGTGAAGAGCAGACAAATCGCTATGCGACACCGCTTGCACATTGGAACTATTGTAAGCGATGCCATGGTCAAAGTGAAATACCTGACCGGCGGATATGTAGGTATGCTGGAAGAATCTTTCATTTCTAAGATCAAACCTGGCAATAGCTTTACACTGGCAGGCAGGGTGCTTGAATTTGTAATGGTCAAGGAGATGACCGTGCTGGTGCGGAAAAGTAAACTTAAAAGTGCAATTACTCCCAGCTGGATGGGCGGCAGGATGTCATTATCGGCCAATCTTGGGGTCATATTGCGAAAAAAATACAATGAAACCCTGGATAAAAACCATCAGGATGAAGAGCTGGATATTGTTTTACCTTTATTTGAACGACAAGCCAAGGTTTCTCACGTGCCCAAAGATGATGAATTCCTGATAGAACTGATCAAGACCAGAGATGGTCATCATTTTTTTGCCTATCCTTTTGAAGGCAGGCAGGTGCATGAAGTACTGGCGGCACTGATTGCTTATCGTCTGGGAAGACTTAAGCCTATCACCTTTTCTATTGCGATGAATGATTATGGATTTGAACTGCTGAGTGAACAGCCAATTCCGCTCGATGAAGAAAATATCAAAGATCTTTTCAGTCCGGTTAATCTTGGGGAGGATATTGTAGCGAGTATCAATTCTACAGAAATGGCGAGACGAAAATTTCGGGATATAGCCTGTATTTCAGGATTGGTATTCCAGGGATATCCTGGCAAGTATGTGGCGAACCGGCACCTGCAATCTTCATCAGGATTATTTTTCAATGTTTTTAGTGATTATGATAAACATAACTTATTATTGCGGCAAGCCTATGATGAGGCTTTTTATCAGCAGATAGAAGAACCAAGGCTGGCAGCTGCCTTGCACAGGATTCAGGCCAGTAAGGTTATCATTGTAAAAGCCGAGAGTTATACCCCCTTATGTTTCCCGATCAAGGTAGACAGCTTAAGGGAAAATATGAGTACAGAAGAATTAGGAGAAAGAATAGCAAGGATGACGGCAGAAGCAGAAAAAGCAGATACAAAGCCAGGGAACAGAAGAAGAAAGAATGACCATCAATTGTAAAGGAGAAACATTAATATTAAGTAAGGACAGGGCAATTTACTGGGCCTCAAAAAAAATGCTGATCATCAGTGATTTGCATCTGGGTAAATCTGCTACTTTCCGTCAGGCGGGAATACAGGTGCCCTCCACTATCAGTGATAATGATCTGCAGAAATTATCCGGGGTACTGGCAGAATTTTCCCCGGAAATATTATTGGTTACGGGTGATATGTTTCACCATAAAATCAATAGCGACATAGACAGCTTTAAAAGCTGGAGAACACAATATCCGCTGTTAAAGATCATCCTGATCAAAGGGAATCACGATATTTTAAAGGCGGCCGACTATGCAGGACTGGATATAGAAATCCATCCTAAAGAACTATTGTGTTTTCCTTTTCGCTTTGTGCATGACCAGCCCGAAAAAGCGGATGAATATTATAATATTACCGGTCATATCCATCCGGGCATTACAGTTTATGGCAAATCCAGACAAAAGCTGAGACTCCCATGTTTTTATTTTGGGGCCCATTGTGCTATTTTACCTGCTTTCAGCCTGTTCACCGGACTGAGCAAGATCAAAACAGAAGAGGGTGATCAGTTTTATGCAATTACACCAGCAAAGGTTGTCGCAGTTTAATCGACCTGCGCCAGTAAAGCCAGCAATTGATTTACTACAGTTTTATCTGTTCTAAAAGTGACGTCATCCTCTTTAAGCTCATCTAGCGATACCCATCTAAAAGACTGCAATGAAGCCTCGTCAAAATCAAGTGCTACCGTTTTAAAGGTCATTTCTAAAGGTTTCACTTCTTTGACCAGGTAGTATACACTTAAAATCTGGCTGTCATTAAATGACGATTTTTCAAAGAAATCAGTGGTATAAAAATGATTCAGCACTTCAATTTCGGCATTGCATTCCTCTACAAATTCTCGCTTCAGTGCGTCAATCAGGCCTTCACCATATTCCAGTCCGCCGCCAGGGAATTTACTAAAACTTCTGCCGCCAGATTGTTCATCACTAATTAAAATCTGATTGTTGCCATTGATTAATAAACCGTAGACTCTTACATTGAAATAACTCATTGAAAATGTTTTTTATTTTTAGTGGCGTTCTCCACCGTCCATGCGATTTCCCGCTGGAAAGCTTCCTGCCTTACTGGACAATTTTGCAGCTTGCAGTAATTACAGCATTCCGGCAAGCACGGATCTGCGTGAATGAAAAGTTCGGTAGTACGCTCGGCATTACCATTGATCATTTTATCTATATCTGAGATCTCAGTATGTACTTTATTTAAATCATAATACCAGGGAAGTGTGATATGGCAGTCGATATGCAAATCTGCCCCATATTGCTGTGCTCTGAGATTATGTACATCAATCCAGGCATCCTGACGGTTATCTTGTAAAATACCTACAATAGTTTTTACGAGTTCAACGTTACTCTCATCCATCAGTCCGCCCACAGATTTCCTGGTCAGCTTATAGCCATTGTAAACAATGTAGATACCCAGCAGAATAGAAATCACACTATCAAGCCAGTTGAGTGAAGTCATCTTAATCAGCAATAGTCCGATCACCAGACCAGCACTGGTCACCGCATCAGTCAGCAAATGTTTACCATCGGCTTCCAGTGTAAGTGACCGGTGTTTTTTACCCACATTAATGAGGTAGTACCCTACAAGTAAATTAACGATACCCGTAGCACCAATAATTACCGCTCCTTCAAAAAGCTGGGCAATTTCTCGTGGAAAGATGAGATCATAGGATGATTTAAAAATAATAATAAGACCGGCAATTCCAATCAGGACGCCTTCTACAAAAGCAGAGAAAAATTCCACCTTTCCATGCCCGTAAGGATGGTTTTCATCTTTAGGTAAAGTAGCCAGATATATACTGTAAAAGGCAAAGCTACTGGCGAGTACGTTAACAATACTCTCTGCAGCATCAGTTAAAACAGCATTGGAATGCGTGATGAAATATGCACCAAATTTGGCCAGCATAAGAATAACACTTATGCACAATGCGACTAATATAGCTTTTTTCTTGGGTTGCAAAGTATGTAATTAGGGGACAAAAATACGCTTTCAGCATCATATTACATTAAAAAGTATTTTTTTTAGTTGAAAATATCCTTAGGTTTTTATATTTGCTTTCTTATAAGACAATCATGACATTTTTATCTAAAAGAATCAATAACCTATCAGAATCACAGACCATTAAAATGGCCAAGCTGGGCAGAGAGCTCACCGCTAAAGGGATTGACGTAATTAATTTAAGTTTTGGAGAACCAGACTTCTTTACGCCAGAACATGTTAAGGAAGCAGCTAAGAAGGCGATAGACGAGAACTATTCTTACTATACTCCTGTATCCGGATATCCTGAATTAAGGAAGGCAGTGGTAGAGAAGTTGAAGAATGAAAATGGATTAACTTATACTTTTGATCAGATTGTAGTCTCAACGGGTGCAAAACAATCATTAGCTAATGCAGTAATGTGTTTGGTAGATCCTGGACAGGAAGTAATCGTCCCTACGCCTTACTGGGTATCTTACTCAGAAATGATCAAACTGGCAGAAGGTGAAACTGTTTTCATCAATGCAACGGTTGAGAACAACTTTAAGATCACTGCAGAACAACTGGAGGCGGCAATTACGCCGAATACTAAATTATTCATGTTCTCTTCTCCATGTAATCCTACGGGATCAGTTTATAGCTATGAAGAATTGGCCAGCCTTGCTGCAGTATTCGAAAAACATCCTCAGATATATATTATCTCTGATGAGATATATGAGCACATCAATTTTGTAGATAAACATGCTTCAATAGCTTCATTTGATTCGATTAAAGACCGTGTTATTATCATCAATGGTTTCTCTAAAGCATATGCAATGACGGGATGGAGAGTTGGTTATATGGCTTCAAATAAGGAAATCGCAAATGCTTGTGATAAATTACAAGGACAAATTACATCTGGTACTTCATCTATCTCACAACGTGCAGCATTAGCAGCTTATCAAAGCGGACTGGAAACAGTTGTCGCGATGAAAGACGAGTTTAAAAAACGCAGAGACCTGTTTTATGGCTTGCTGAAAGAAATTCCTGGTATTAAAATCAATCTGCCTGATGGTGCTTTCTATTTCTTTCCGGAAGTTAAATCGTTTTTTGGCAAAAAGACAGCTGAAGGTGAAACGATCAGCAATGCTGAAGAGCTTTGTCTTTACCTGTTGAATGATGCAAATGTTTCTACAGTAACTGGTGAAGCATTCGGGAATGAAGATTGTATCCGTCTTTCTTATGCAGCAGCTGAAGAACAATTGGTTAAAGCAGCGGAGAGAATTGCAGCATCATTAGCTAAATTGAGTTAAGAGATTATACATTTTTTGATCCCCGGTCTTTTGGCCGGGGATTTTTTTTGAGATTTTCTTGCTATCTCTAAAAAAAAAGGGGATTTACATTCAAAGCTGCCAGACGCGGAAATACGTCTGAAGGCTTTGAATGTAAATCCCCTTTTTTTTGAAAGATTATCCGGTAGCAGGGTGCAATATAAAAGCTCTTAAAAAATATTCCGGCGGACAAAATACGTATGAGGATTTGAATGTATATATCTTTTTTTGAAAGATTATCCGGTAGCAGAGTGCAATAAAAAGGCGCTAAAAATATTGCAGTGGATAAAATACGTATGAGGATTTGAATGTATATATCTTTTTTTAAAAGATTATCCGGTAGCAGGGTGCAATATAAAAGCTCTTAAAAAATATTCCGGCGGACAAAATACGTATGAGGATTTGAATGTATATATCTTTTTTTTAGAGATTATCCGGTAGCATGGTGCATTAAAAGGCTTTGAAAAATATTCCGGTGGATGAAATCGTCCTGGCGGATTTGAATGTATAATATCTTTTTTGAAAGATTATCCGGTAGCATGGTGCATTAAAAGGCTTTGAAAAATATTCCGGTGGATGAAATCGTCCTGACGGATTTGAATGTATAATATCTTTTTTTTGCAAGATTATCCGGTAGCATGATGCATTAAAAAGCCATAAAAAATATTCCGGTGGGTGTTGATGGGAAATCTTTTAAAAAACATGGTGTGTTATTTTAGACCTTCAGACGTAATTCCGCGTCTGGCAGGCTAAAATAACACACCATATTTTTTAAATTTTTCTAAGAGCGAATAGCCTCTACAGGATCCAGTCTTGATGCGGAATACGCAGGCCAAAATCCTGAAATTGTACCGATAATCACCGAAATCCCTACGCCGAGTATAATATTACTAAGGTATAAAACTATCTTAACCTCCATCACATAGGTAAATATCAACGTTAAGCCGTAAACTAGTAAAAGCCCTAATATGCCTCCCATTACACAAAGTGCCACCGCTTCAAACATAAATTGCAGCAGAATAAAGTAGTTTTTTGCACCTAACGACTTCTGAATTCCAATAATGTTTGTTCTTTCCTTTACAGAAACGAACATGATATTTGCTATTCCAAAACCGCCTACCAGGATGGAAAATCCTCCAATTACCCAGCCCGCAATCTTGACCATTTTAAACATCACATCCAGCTGGTTGGTAATGATTGTAGTTTTATTCATGGCAAAATCATCCTCAACACCTGGTCTGATCCGGTGTATGGAACGCATAGCCCCCTGCAGTTCACTTTCAACTTCCTCTAAAGCAATATTCTCTTTGCCTCTAACCGTAATCTGCGGACCATAGTTGCCGTTCTGAACGTCAAATAATCCTTTAGCATAGTTCAGTGGTATCAATAAGTTATTATCCTGAGACATGCCAAAAGTATCCTCCCCTTCTTTCTTAAAGACACCGACCACCGTAAGCCGCCTGCCCATTACCTTTATCTTCTTACCTACAGCAGGTTCTCCATTGAATAATCCGTTGGCAATCTCGGCTCCAAGGATAACCACCGGAGCGCCGGATCTGCCTTCATTATCTGTAAAATATCTGCCCTCTTCATAATCAAGCGTCCATGTTTTATCATAATCCTGTGTAGCGGCATGCAGAGTAGCTCCCTCAACAGAATTGCTTCTGTATTTTACCGTTCTTCCGCTGGCAGCCACTTCATATGAAATTCCATCAACATGATCTAAACGTTCTTTTAAGGCTTGATAATCACGCAAAGATGGATCAGGCCTGTTCTGGTACTTCCACCACGGATAATCGCCGAAACCTCCCCATGGCCATTTTTGTACAAACAAAGTGCTTGATCCAAGTTTATCTACACTCTCCTGAAGTTTGTTTCTCAGTGTGTCTACACCAGAAAAGACTGCTATAATAGTGAAGATACCTATGGTAATACCCAATAATGAGAGCATCGTACGCAATTTGTTCTGGCGGAGTGCATCAGCGGCGAACCTGAAGCTTTCCCCTATTAGTCTGATTATAATCATAATTGCAGTTTAGATCAAAAGTAGGTAAAAAGGTTACAGTAATATCGGGTATATTTTATCCGTTATTAGCTATATAAATAAATATACACTAATACACATTTTAATTCGTAAATTTGCACCCTTAATAATTTTTATCCAAAAACATGAAGTTATCTCAATTTAAGTTTAATCTGCCTGAATCATTAGTTGCCAATAATCCTTCAGAACAAAGGGACGAAGCCCGTTTAATGGTTCTGCATAAAGATAGTGGCAAAATTGAACATAAAATCTTTAAAGATGTATTAGAATATTTTGATGATCAGGATGTAATGATCTTGAATAACACTAAAGTTTTCCCTGCCCGTTTGTACGGAAATAAAGAAAAAACCGGCGCAACAATTGAAGTATTTTTATTGCGTGAACTGAATAAAGAATTACGTTTATGGGATGTTCTTGTAGATCCGGCACGTAAAATCCGTGTAGGAAATAAACTTTATTTTGGTGATGACGATTTGCTGGTAGCTGAAGTTGTAGATAACACTACTTCACGTGGACGTACCATCCGTTTCTTATTTGACGGTACTGACGAAGAATTCAGAAAAAACATAGAAATTTTAGGCGAAACACCGCTTCCTAAATATATTAAACGTAAAGCTACTGCACAGGATAAAGAACGTTACCAAACTATCTTTGCTAAACATGAAGGCGCTGTTGCGGCTCCTACAGCAGGTATGCACTTTAGCCGTGAGCTAATGAAACGCCTTGAATTGAAGGGTATCAACTTTGCTGAGGTTACGTTGCATGTTGGTTTGGGTACATTCAGATCTGTTGAAGTTGAAGATTTAACAAAACATAAAATGGACTCTGAGCAATTCATTATTGAAGAAAGCCAGGCCAATGTTGTCAATAAAGCATTAAACGAAAAAAGACGTATCTGTGCTGTTGGAACAACTTCTATGCGTGCAATTGAATCTGCGGTTTCTTCAGGAAGAATGCTGAAACCAGCAAACGACTGGACAAGTAAATTCATTTTCCCTCCATATGATTTCAGTATAGCGAATTCAATGATTACTAACTTCCACACGCCTGAATCTACTTTATTGATGATGGTAAGTGCATTTGGTGGTTATGACTACGTAAGAAATGCTTATGAAGTGGCATTGAAAGAAAAATACAGATTCTACAGTTATGGTGATGCAATGCTGATCATCTAATCTAAAATTACTGAATGGGAATAGGAGCATCTTTGTAGATCGCTCCTATTTTTTTTATCTATAAAATAATAAAATGAGATACTATGCTATTATAGTTGCCGGCGGCACAGGAAACAGAATGCAGAATACTATTGCAAAACAGTTTTTATTAATAGAAAACCGTCCTGTTTTAATGCATACACTTGAAGCATTCCATAAATGTGTACTAAATCCTGACATTATTTTAGTCATGAATATACACCAGCAAATGTATTGGAAAGAGTTATGTGACACCTATAATTTTAATATTCCGCATTTACTGATTGATGGCGGGAAGGAACGTTTTGATTCCGTAAAAAATGGATTAGATAAAATTACAGGGGAAGGTATCGTGGCAGTTCATGATGCGGTAAGACCTTTAGTTTCGGCCGCACTTATTCTCCACACTTTTCAAATGGCACAACAAAATGGTAATGCCATTGCAGCGATACAACCAGTAGATTCAGTAAGAAAGAAGACAGTCGGCAACGCAACGGAAGCGATAAACAGGGATGAACTTTTCCTGATTCAAACACCACAGACCTTTCAGATCAGCCAGCTTAGAAAGGCTTATTTACAGGTATTTAGAAATGATTTTACTGATGATGCCTCAGTAGTGGAAAAAGCTGGTTTTAATATAAACCTGCTAGAGGGAGAAAGAAGTAATATCAAAATTACTTATCCGCAGGATCTGGAACTAGCCTCCTTCTACCTAAAAAAAACAGGCCTCTGATCGGATCAGAAGCCTGTTAAATATTTTGTAGCTTGTAAATATTAAGCTGCTCTATTGATAACTTTAAGGATAATAGCAATGATTGCAATTACAAGTAAGATGTGAATCAGTCCGCCAGCATTTGGACCAAACCCTTGAAAGAAAAAGCCAAATACCCATAACAAGATAAGTATTACTGCGACTAAATAAAGTAGATTTCCCATAGTTTTAATTTTTAAAATTTGATTTGTTAATTAAATAATTAAGGAGCGTAGACGACTCCTGACATTTCATAAACAATCATCGTTCCAAAAAAAAAGCTCCGTTAAACGGAGCTTAATATGATTCTTTTAATATTCGTCTTCATTAAAGAAGAAATCGTCTTTAGTTGGATAATCCGGCCAAATCTCTTCAATCGTTTCGTATGGCTCACCATCATCTTCTAAAGCTTGTAGATTTTCGATCACCTCTACTGGTGCTCCTGATCTGATACCGTAATCAATCAGTTCGTCTTTTGTTGCAGGCCATGGAGCGTCCTCCAAATGCGATGCTAGTTCTAATGTCCAATACATATTCCTATACTATTTTTTGTTTCTTATTATTTTGCAAAAGTATATTAAAAAAGTTGACGAAAACAAACTTTTTTTTCCACGTTTTATATCCTTGGTATCCAGATGCTTTCGGGAGTTTGTGTATCAAAACCAAGCTTACGTCCAAGAACGAACAAATAATCGCTCAGTCTGTTCAGATAAATTGTCACGTTTTCATCCACAAAACTCTCTGTTGCTAAATGCACAGTCAGCCGCTCCGCCCTTCTGCAGATACACCTCGCCACATGGCACCAGGAAACAATTGTATTGCCACCAGGGAGCACAAAATGCTTCAGGTCTGGTAGAATGGCATTCATATCATCCATTTCTTGCTCAAGCAAGGTAATGTCTGTAGCCAAAAGATCCGGAATTTTCATACGTGATTTTTCAGGATCTGCCGCCAAAGAGGAACCAATGGTGAATAAACGGTCCTGAATTTCTTTTAGTATTACCTGATGATGTGTTGCGATATCCTGACACTGGATCAGCCCAATGTAGGAATTCAACTCGTCCACCGTACCATAACATTCAATCCTCAAATGGAATTTTGGGACTCTTGTCCCACCAATTAGTGAAGTCTCTCCCTTATCACCTGTTTTGGTATATATCTTCATTTAGTTCTTTCCTATAGCCTCAAAATTGTCTCCACTGGCCTCCAGCTTACTTAAACGCGGAGAAACAGTCTTAATATCAGTATTCAGGTAATCTTTCTCAATTAAACCATCACGCATCCTTACAATCCTGTGTGCATGTTGAGCAATATCTTCCTCATGCGTTACCAGGATAATAGTGTTGCCTTTACTATGAATCTCCTCTAACAGACCCATTATTTCTATCGAAGTCTTTGTATCAAGATTTCCAGTAGGCTCATCTGCAAGGATAATAGATGGATTATTGATCAATGCTCTCGCTACGGCCACACGCTGGCGTTGTCCACCTGAAAGCTCATTTGGCTTGTGTGTAACCCGATTCCCTAATCCAACGTTCTCAAGGGCAGCCTGAGCGCGTTCTTCGCGTTCTTTTTTGCTTGCTCCCGCATAAATCAACGGTAAAGCGACATTGTCCAGCGATGTAGAACGTGGCAGCAGATTAAATGTCTGGAAAACAAAACCAATTTCTTTATTCCTCACTTCTGCAAGTGCATCGTCGGTCATCTGACTTACGTTAATCCCATTCAGCACATACTCACCTTTGCTTGGGGTATCCAGACAACCTAAAATATTCATCAATGTAGATTTCCCTGATCCCGAAGGCCCCATTAAAGCAACAAATTCACCCTTAAAAATATCCAGCGAAACAGACTTTAATGCATGAATAACTTCAGTACCTATAACGTATTTACGGCCTATTTCCTTGATATTGATTAGCGCATTTTCCATTGTGTTGTTTTTTATCTTAGATTTCTGGTACCGGATATTGTTACAATCTTTATTTTTCTAGGATTTTAGGTACAAAAAAGAAGTCTTCATTATGCAAAGCCGCATTCTTAAGCCCCTCTTCTACTGTAAGTTCCTGTTTCACCACATCTTCACGCCAAACGTTTACTTCCGGATTCATATAAATCAAAGGCTCTACATTGGTTGTATCGAGCTCATTCAGCTTTTCCATGAAGGTAAGAATCTTACTCATATCAGACTGCAGCGCTTCCACTTCGGCTTCTTTGATTTCTATCCTTGCCAGATCGGCTACTTTATAAATCGTTTCTTTATCAATTTTCATGACACTAACTTAGTTTTTATTAAATCAAATACCTGATCTTTCAGCAAATCTGCATCCGCCTCCGTCAAATCAGACGTAGGTATTGGTGCATGGATGTAAATATCGCAAATTCCTGGTCTTGTACCGTATTTAGCTCCATCATCCCACATTTTTTTCCATGCATCAGTCACAGTAACTGCTACTAATGGTACTTTATTGTCAATAGCGAGCCTGAATGGTCCATTTTTGAATGGGGCTAACAAAGGCGGATACTGGTCTTCATCAATCTTTCCCTCTGGAAATATAACCAGACTCATCCCTTTCTGTAGATTTTCACCTGCTCGCTTAAATGCTCTGAAGGCAGACATTTTGCTATCTCTGTTCACCGGAATGTCTATCGTATTGAAAAATATTTTCAATACAGGATTCTTTAGCAATTCTTCCTTGCCCATATAATGAAACCTTCCTTTTGCAATAAAGCAAAAAATCATAATGTCCAGATTGGAGGTATGGTTACCACAGATCACATAGGTCTGATCGCTGTCCAGCTCCTCTTCATAAGTAAACCGAAAGAAAATACCGATAAAAACACTGCAGAGCAGGCTATTTGCAGTCCTTAATTTATTCAGCAAACCGTACCATTTCTCTTTTTTTGCTGCAACAAAATACAGTGGATAAAAGAGAATGAAAAAAAGAAAAATGATAAAGAGCGAGTAATAACGGTGGATTTGCCTTAAAATATTGATCATGGAATCCAAAACTACAAAAAAATGAAATAGAAATTAAATAACTGCCGACCCAATCGTATATAGCTATTAAACAGATTGTAACAAACGTTATGATAAATATAACAGTGACGAATGACTCTTTTTTGCTAATTTTGACCTTTCTCGTTATCAGTATATTGATATTTAATATCAATATACTGATAATTGAAGTGTTTATGAGCGCTCTAATTATGCAAATTTGCATAGAAATAATAATTGAATAGTTTGAATAATTACAGCCATAATTGATATAAAAGTATTTTAATGAAAGAAGTAGTAGTTAGTGGTATACGCCCGACAGGTAAGTTACATCTGGGCAATTATTTTGGTGCAGTGAGCAATTTTGTAAAGATGCAGCATGAATACAATTGTTATTTTTTTATAGCTGATTTACATTCATTGACTACACATCCTACGCCGGGCGACCTGCATGGATATGTAAAACATGTTTTAGTAGAATACCTTGCCTGTGGGATTGATCCCGAAGCTACTACCATTTATATCCAATCGGACGTTCCGGAAGTAACCGAATTATATCTTTACCTGAACATGAATGCTTACATGGGAGAGCTGGAAAGAAGCACTTCATTTAAGGATAAGGTACGTTCACAGCCAGACAATGTTAATGCCGGACTATTGACGTATCCTTCATTAATGGCTGCTGATATCCTTATTCATAAAGCTACAAAAGTACCTGTTGGGAAAGATCAGGAGCAGCATCTGGAAATGACGCGTACCTTTGGTAACCGTTTCAACCGACTGTATGATGCTGAATACTTTCCTGAACCATTCGCTTTCAATTATGCAGCCAACCTGGTTAAAGTACCTGGACTGGATGGTAAAGGAAAAATGGGCAAATCAGAGGGAGACGCTAATTGCATTTATCTTGCAGACAGCCCTGAGATTATCCGGAAAAAGGTAGCGAAAGCAGTTTCAGATGGCGGACCCACGGCAGAAAATCAGCCTAAGCCAGAAGCGATACAGAACTTGTTTGACCTCATGAAAATTGTGTCCACAACAGATACACTTGCGCATTTTGATGAATTGTATAATAAATGTGCTATCAGGTATGGTGATTTCAAAAAACAGCTTGCAGAAGACATGATCATTTTCAACTCTCCTATCCGCGAGAAGATTGAAGAAATATCAAAAGATAATGACTACCTGCGTAAGGTAGCCAATCACGGCGCTGAAAAAGCAAGAGAAAGTGCCAGAAAGACAATAAAAGAAGTGAGAGAACTGATCGGCTTCAAACCCTTTTAGTCACGCAGATACCGATAACCGTTAAAATTACTATCTTAAGCTCATCAGACAAAATATATGCATATAGCAATAGTTGGCAACATAGGTGCAGGAAAAACTACTTTAACAAGTTTACTTGCAAAAAATTACGGATGGGAAGCCTTGTATGAGGCTGTTGACAATAATCCCTATCTTGAAGACTTTTACAGCGACATGAAACGCTGGAGTTTCAACCTACAAATCTATTTTCTGAACAGCCGTTTTCAGCAAATTGTAGACATAGAGAAACATAAAAGGAATGTAATACAAGACCGTACCATCTATGAAGACGCCCATATTTTTGCGGCCAATCTTCATGAAATGGGTTTAATGACCAGCAGAGATCATCAAAACTACAGAGATATTTTTGATAACATTACGTCTTTCATCAAACCTCCTGATCTATTGGTTTATCTTCGTGCCTCTGTACCAACACTGGTCAACAATATACAGCGCCGCGGCAGAGATTATGAAGCAAGTATCCGTCTTGACTATTTATCAAAGCTGAATGAAAAATACGAAGACTGGATTAAGGACTATTCTTTAGGAAAATTACTGATACTGGATAAGGATAAGTTAGACTTCACTAATAATCCGGAAGATCTTGGTGCAGTGATCCAATCGATTGAAGCTGAAATACACGGACTTTTCTAATATGAAAACGCTTGGAATTATTCCCGCCCGGTATGCCTCGACAAGATTCCCCGGAAAACCACTGATTGATATCTATGGTAAAAGCATGATCCAAAGGGTTTATGAACAGGCATGCAGCTCTTCGAGCCTTGATAGTGTAGTCATTGCTACAGACGATGAACGGATTATTGAAGAGGTGAAAAGGTTTGGTGGAGAATTTGCACTGACACGCACAGATCACCAAAGTGGTACAGACCGCTGTGCTGAAGTCGCCCTCCAGCGCCCGGGGTTCGATATTGTGATCAATATACAGGGTGACGAACCCTATATTGATCCCGTACAAATCGATCTTTTAAGTTCATGTTTCAAGGATCCGTCGGTAAAATTGGCCACACTGATTAAAAAAATTGATACCAATGAGGAGTTATTTAATCAAAATATTCCAAAAGTGGTGATCAATTCCAGACAAGAGGCGATCTATTTTAGTCGCCATACCATCCCTTATATCAGGAGTACTACCGAAGAAAACTGGTTAAATACACATCAATTTTATAAACATATTGGCATTTACGGGTACACCACTGCAACTTTACTCGAAATCACTACACTAAAACCATCTGCGCTGGAACTTGCCGAGAGTCTTGAGCAGTTAAGATGGGTAGAAAATGGTTACGTCATCCAGACCAAAGTAACTGATTTGGAGACAATTGCCATCGATACACCACAGGATCTTGAAAAAATCATTAGGCTGAAGGGTATTTAATTGCCTATCTTAGGGGTTAAAACGCCCTGTGATGACAAAAATATTTATTGGACTTGCCTCAATTTCGTTATTCTTTTCAGCCTGCAATAATGACCAGGCATCAAAAATTATCACTTCTAAAGTAAAAACAGAACTCCGTTCTTTCACAGATACCTCCAAACTGGACACTTTCAAGATTGTGCTGAAGGGTGATAAACCTAAAAATATGGAGCTGGTATTCACCATTACTCCGGCTGGAACACCTCCTGTTTACACTAAAATACTGAAAGCTAAAGACCTGCTTGATAATTACAAGGAGACCCTCGATTTAGCAAAAGAGAAAAAGCAATTTGAGTTTGTGCAACAGGAAATGGATCTTTTTTTTGAAGACGAAAACTTCCTCGAACCAGCAGTCACTGACACAGAAGAACCAGATCAGAATACACCGGACAAAAACTTTTTTGCTGAGCTAAAGATATCGGGCCTTAATGGATTTAAATACAGACTCGGAAAAGAGAGCAAAGTATATATAGCCTGGTCAAAGACAGAAAAAAAGACGAAAATTTATTACCAGTGTTGTCAGAAATAACCGGTTAATCGTCAAATAAAATTGCCAAAACACGCACCACTTAGTGTATCAATTACACTAATGATTATAAATAAATGTCATCTAAACGCTTATAAAAAAGAATGACTTTTCAAATAAAATAATATAAATTTATTGTAACTATCCAGTTACACATGTAATTATTCTGACTGTAAATCAGGCACTTAACTTTTATTTCTAATATATTATGCATCCTACATAATATATTTTAAAATTAATACTAGATTTACCTTAGTGTTACAGCAGAATGTTTTAGCACTAATCAACCAAACATATTCTAACCAAATATATTATAGAGAAAAAGGCCAGGTAATTCACCCGGTCTTTTTTTTGTTCAGACCTCCAGAAAAAAGTGAGAACAAACATCAGCATTAAAAATATCTTCATTTTTTATTGAGTACGACAATATTTCTGTAGCTTTGTATCCCGTACAAAAACAATAAAACAGTATCAAAAACTGCTTTTATTTCACAAACTCACAAACATGACTAAGTATATTTTTGTTACGGGCGGTGTTACTTCCTCTTTAGGGAAGGGCATCATCTCCGCTTCATTAGCCAAACTTTTACAAGCAAGAGGTTACCGTGTAACCATTCAGAAATTTGACCCTTACATTAACATTGACCCGGGAACATTAAATCCATACGAACATGGTGAATGTTTTGTAACCGAAGATGGTGCAGAAACAGATCTGGACCTTGGTCACTACGAACGTTTCTTAAACGTACCTACTTCACAGGCTAACAACATTACTACTGGTCGTATTTATCAAAATGTAATCAATAAAGAGCGTCAGGGAGAATATCTTGGAAAAACAGTGCAGGTTGTTCCGCATATCACAGATGAAATCAAACGCAACATGCGTATTCTCGGTGAAACAGGAGAATTTGATATCGTTATTACTGAACTTGGCGGTACTGTAGGAGATATTGAATCACTACCGTTTATTGAAGCAGTAAGACAATTTAAATGGGAAGCTGGTGCTAATAATGCTATCGTTATCCACTTAACATTGGTTCCTTATCTTGCAGCAGCAGGAGAATTAAAAACAAAACCAACACAGCACTCTGTAAAGATGCTACTTGAATATGGTATTCAGCCAGATATCCTGGTGTGCCGTACAGAGCACCATATCAATATGGATATTCGTAAAAAAATTGCGCTATTCTGTAATGTGAATGTAAATGCGGTTATCGAGTCTATGGATGCTTCTTCTATCTATTCTGTTCCTTTATTGATGATGAAAGAGCAACTGGATAAAACAGTATTGAGCAAACTTAAACTTCCACAGAAAAATGAGCCTGATATGGAAAGCTGGAAAGACTTCCTTGGCCGTTTAAAAAATCCTACAGCAGAAGTAAGAATCGGTTTGATTGGTAAATATGTTGAATTGCCTGATGCATACAAATCTATTATAGAATCGTTTATCCACGCAGGTGCTAAAAACGAATGTAAGGTCAGAATAGAATACATACATTCTGAAGAAATCTATCCTGACAATGCGAAAGAGAAATTACAGCATTTAGATGGCGTACTTGTGGCTCCCGGATTTGGAAGTCGCGGTATTGAAGGGAAAATTGACTCTATCCGCTATGTACGTGAAAATGAAGTACCGTTTTTCGGTATCTGTCTGGGCATGCAATGTGCAGTAATCGAATTTGGTCGTAATGTTCTGGGTCTTACAGCTGCAAATACTACAGAAATTGACCAGGAAACTGCTGATCCCGTTATCAATATGATGGAAGACCAGAAAACAGTTACCAATAAAGGGGGTACAATGCGTTTGGGATCTTATCCATGTGATGTGAAAAAAGGCACTAAAGCTTTTGCTGCTTACGGAAAGCCGCATATCAATGAGCGTCACAGACATCGTTATGAGTTTAACAATGCGTACTTAAAACAATATGAAGAAGCAGGCATGATCGCTTCAGGTACAAATCCTGACAGCCATTTGGTTGAGATTATAGAGCTTAAAAATCACCCATTTTTTGTTGGGGGACAATTTCATCCGGAATTAAAGTCAACTGTTGCTAATCCTCACCCACTTTTTGTTAAATTTGTCGCCGCTGCGATGGAGTTTGCGAAAAAGAAAACAAATTAATACGCGTTTAAATAACAATAATGGATAGAAATACATTCACAGGACTGTTCCTGATCATGATCGTTTTGGCAGGTTCATTCTACTTTTTCAAGCCTAGTGAGGCTGAAATGAAGAAAGAACGCGAAAGGATTGCACTTGACTCTACAAATAAAGCTGCTGCAAATAAGGCTCCTGTTGCTATAGCTCAGGATTCAGCTATCACTGCTCTGGCAGTAGACTCCGCGGCATTAAAAGGCCCGTTTGGAACTAATATCTCAGGCACAGCAACTACAACTGTACTTGAAAACGATGTTTTAAAATTAACCTTTACAAATAAAGGTGGTAAAATTTTGTCTGTTGAAGTTAAAGGTGAAAAAACTTACCTGGACAAACCTGTTGTGCTTTTCAATGGTGAGCAAAATAAATTTGGCCTGAACTTAAATATTGGCGGGAAACTCATCAATACGAATGACCTGTACTTTACAGCTGTTAAATCGAATAATTCAATGGCAATGCGTGCAAATTACAGCGCAGATAAATACATTGAATTTGTTTACAGCCTGCAAGCTGCTTCACATGATGTAGCCTTTAACATCAATCTGAACGGCATGAACCAGGTTATCCAGAACAACAGCATTTCGCTGAACTGGGAGACTGTATTGTTACAACAAGAGAAATCACTTAAAAATGAACAACAGTATTCTGCTCCATATTATAAATATGTAGAGAAAAATCCAGATCATTTAAGCGTTGCCAAAGATGAGAAAGAAGAATTAACTAAAGATAAGATCGAATGGATTGCCTTTAAGCAACATTTCTTCTCTGCAGTATTGATTCCAACTGTACCTTTCGATAAAGCAAACCTGGAAGTAAAAATTCTGACCACCCCTGGTGAGGTTAAAGGTTATGCTGCTAATTTGGCATTGCCTTTCAACCAATTGGCTACGCAGAACTATGCAATGAAATTCTATTTTGGTACCAACCAGTTTAAAGTTTTAAAAGCACAGGGACAAGAGCTTGAAAAGCTGGTAGAGATGGGTTACTGGCCATTAAAGTACATCAATAGATTTGTTGTGTTGCCTGTATTTAACTTCCTTGAGGGTTTTGGATGGAATTATGGTTTGATTATCCTGGTATTAACTATTGCTTTAAAGCTAGTTTTATCACCATTAACTTATAAGTCATACATCTCAATGGCTAAAATGAGAATCCTGAAACCAGAAATGGACGAGATCAAAGCCAAAGTTGGTGAAGATAATGCAACGTTACTACAACAGGAATATCTGAAATTATATAAACAGGTCGGTGTAAATCCATTAGGCGGATGTCTGCCTATGTTACTGCAGTTACCAATCGTAATGGCATTCTTCTTCTTCTTCCCGAATTTATTCGAGCTAAGAGGTCAGAGCTTTTTATGGATGCATGATCTTTCTACATATGATGATTTCGTGAAATTTGGATTTACAATTCCATTTATTGGCGACCATTTAAGTTTAATGTGTATCCTGATGACGATCTCTACGTTGATCTATACTTATTTCAACAACCAGGTTTCAGGAGCTACAGGCCAGATGAAATATATCGGTTATATCATGCCGATCATTTTCTTAGGTGTACTGAACAGCTACCCTGCAGGATTAAACTACTACTATTTCTTAGCTAACATGATGACATTCGGTCAGCAATTCCTGATCAAATCAATGGTTAACGATGAGAAAATTCATAACATCCTTAAAGAAAACAAGAAAAAACCTGAGGAGTTAAAGAAAAAGAATAAATTCCAGACACGTTTAGACGACTATATGCGCCAGCAGCAACAAGTTAAAACGCAGGAAAAGAAAAACAACAAATAAGTATTGTTTATAACAGAAAAGCCCGCCTCCCAATAAGGGGCGGGCTTTTCTGTTTCGCTAAATCTATTAATTCCCCCTGTAGTTATGTAAAATTTGATATACATACATGGATTATTCATAAAAAATTGCAATTTTTAGAGTTGAAGAATAAAACATTTAAAATTCAACCTTAAAATGCACAAAAAACTTACGCTACTACTTTTATTTTTTGCTTCGGTTACATTTGCCCAAAAAAAACCGCTTGATCATAAAGTTTATGATACCTGGGAAAGTGTAGGTGTAAAACAACTGTCTGCAAACGGACAATGGGCTGCATACTCCATCCTGCAACAGGAAGGCGATGCCAATCTATACCTTCAAAATTTGAACAGTAATGTTAAACTAAATATACACAGAGCAGGGATGCTGCAGTTTAGCGGAGATTCAAAGTACGCCGCTTTCCAGATTAAACCTCAATACAGCGTTACGCGCCAGGAAAAGATTAAAAAGAAAAAGCCCGAAGAGCTATCTAAAGACTCTCTTGGATTTATCAATCTAACCACCTCAGCAATTATAAAGATACCACGTGTAAAATCTTTCAGGATACCTGAAAATGAAGGAGACTATCTGGCTTACCATAAAGAAGCACCAATAGACACGGCTAAAAAAGCCAAATCTGAAGCAGCTGAGCAGAAAAAAGATACCGAAGACTTCCTATTTGCAGATGAAGAGCCGGGTAAGGATAAAAAAGAAGGTTCAGATCTGGTATTGAGAAATTTGATCACCGGCGTTGAAAGAACATTTAAGTATGTGAACGATTATAGTTTCAGTAAAAATGGAAAACAGTTGGTGTTTAGTACTACCGCATCAAAGAAGGAGAAAACGGCCAAACCAGGAGTATTCATTTTAAATACCGAAAAAGGAACGTTAAAAACACTGGTTAACGTTAAGGGTAATTTCAAAGGTTTTGTATTTGATGAAGATGGAGAGCAGGTCGCTTTTTTAGGAGAGACCACACCTGAAAAACAAGAGATTAAAGATTATAGTATATATTATAATTCACTCACACTCGATACTGCGCAAGCTTTAGTAGATGCAGAAATTGATGGTATGCCTGCAAAATGGGCAGTAAGTAGCGACGGCAAACTCACCTTCAGTAAAGACGGCAATAAACTATTCTTCGGTATTGCTCCTGTAAAAATTGCCAAAGACACGACCTTAGTAGACTTTGAAAACGCAAAACTTGATATTTGGGGATATAAGGATGACTATTTGCAGCCAATGCAATTAAAAAATGCCGAAAAAGAATTAAAGAGAAGCTACCTGGCAGTGATTGAAATTTTCAGCAGCGATCCAAAAATCGTTCCTTTGGCTGATCTAAAATTACCAGAAACAACTATTGTAAAAGAAGGTGACGCCAACTTTGTGATTTCCTCTACCGACTATGGTAACAGGCTGCAAGCACAATGGAGCGGCGGAACTATCCGCGATTATTATACAGTAGATGTCAAAACAGGTGCAAGAAAAAAAATACTTTCTGGTTTATCAGGCTATGCATTCCCTTCGCCGAATGGAAGTTACCTGGTTTACTTTGATAAAAAGACAGGTATCTGGTCATCTTATGTTATGGCTACAGGAAAAATCGTAGCACTAAATACCAACAGTCCTATTAAATTTGCTGATGAAGACAATGATGTACCAGACGAACCATCAGCCTATGGTATCGCCGGATGGACAGATGAGGACAAACAAGTACTGATCTATGACAAATATGATATCTGGAGCTTTTCACCAGATGGAAAAGGTGCAGCAAAAAATGTAACTAATGGATTCGGTCGACAAAACAACCTTACATTCCGTTATGCACAAGTAGATCCTGAAGCGCGTTTCATCACCAAAAAAGATGACATCTGGCTGGAAACATTTAATAGCCTGACTAAAGAAAATGGCTTCTACCGCACAAATGCAGGAAGCAGCAAAAATCCTGACCTTATCGTAATCGCTAAATTCAAGTACTCAGCACTGGTGAAAGCAAAATCTGCGGAACGTTATATATATGACAAAGGAAATTATACTACTTCACCCAACGTCTATGTATCTACAGATTTAAAATCGGAAACAAAACTCAGCAATACCAACCCTCAACAACAAAACTATAATTGGGGAACTGCTGAACTGGTAAAATGGACAACCCCTAAAGGATATAAAGCAGAGGGTATTCTCTATAAACCAGAAAACTTCGATCCAGCTAAAAAGTATCCAATGATAGCTTATTTTTATGAGAAGCTATCAGACGGATTATACAACTATAATGCTCCTGCTCCAACCCCATCAAGGTTAAACATATCTTACTTTGTAAGTAACGGTTATCTTGTTTTTGCACCAGACATCAGCTATGAAACTGGTTATCCAGGTAAATCAGCGGAAGAGTTTATCAATTCTGGTGTAGAATCGTTAAAGAAAAACAGCTGGGTAGACGGCACCAAAATTGGTATCCAGGGACAAAGCTGGGGCGGTTACCAGGTAGCTCACCTGATCACAGCAACTAACATGTATGCTGCCGCATGGGCAGGTGCACCGGTAGTAAACATGACTTCTGCCTATGGAGGTATCCGCTGGGAATCAGGAATGAACAGACAATTTCAGTATGAAAAAACACAAAGCAGAATTGGTGCAACGCTGTGGGAAAAACCAGAACTGTATATACAAAATTCTCCTTTATTCTCTTTACCAAAAGTAACTACACCTGTAGTGATCATGTCCAATGATGCTGATGGAGCAGTGCCATGGTATCAGGGAATAGAAATGTTTACCGGTCTGAAAAGATTAGGAAAACCTGTATGGTTATTAAACTATAACAATGAGGCACATAACCTCGTTCAGCGCCAGAATAGAAAAGATATCCAAATCCGCGAACAACAATTCTTCGATTACTACCTGAAAGGTGCAAAAGCACCGGTATGGATGGTAGGTGGAATACCTGCGATAGATAAAGGAAGAACCTGGGGTTTTGAACTGACAGATCAGAAACCATAATTATACTTCATTTTACAGAAAAGCCGCCTGCTCAGGCGGTTTTTCTGTTTATGCCGTTTTTTATCTACTTTCATAGCTTCAAATTAAAACACCTAAATGGCATTAAACTATCTCTGGATTGCTTTTTTCATCGTCGCTTTTATAGTGGCCCTTATCAGACTTATATTTTTTGGTGATACCGAAATCTTTAAACTCATCGTAGACGGTACCTTTGATTCTGCAAAATTAGCAGTAATGGACATTGCCCTGCCGCTGATAGGTATTATGACGCTTTGGTTAGGCATCATGAATATCGGAGAGAAGGCAGGAGCCATCAATTTTCTTTCCCGCATTATAGGACCATTCTTTCACCGTATTTTCCCTGAAGTTCCTAAAAACCATCCTGCAACAGGACATATGGTGATGAATTTTTCAGCAAATCTTTTAGGACTCGATAACGCAGCCACACCGTTCGGACTAAAAGCAATGCAAAGTCTGCAGGAAATAAATCCTGATAAAGAAACTGCCAGCAATGCACAGATCATGTTTTTAGTATTACATACCTCAGGTCTGACATTGATCCCATTGAGTATTATGGCACAGCGTTCCATTTTAGGAGCGGGCGATCCTTCAGATATATTTATACCCTGTATGATAGCTACTTATGTGGCTACACTGGTCGGGCTTATCGCAGTAGCTATTAAACAGCGTATCAATCTCTTCAATTCTGTAGTAATTGCCTGGTTAGGTGGCATCACCCTTTTTATTGCCGGAATGATTTACTATTTCACCAATTATCTCAATAAAGAGCAAATCGAAATCGTATCTAAAGTATCATCCAATTTTATCCTGTTTTTTATCATCATTGCTTTTATTCTAGGTGCAATCCGTAAAAAAGTAAACGTTTATGATGCCTTTATTGAAGGTGCAAAAGGAGGATTTACGACCTGCATAACTATTATTCCCTATTTAGTAGGAATGATCGTTGCTATTGGGGTGCTGCGCAACTCTGGTGTATTGGGATATATTGTTGATGGTTTCAGCTGGTGTTTTGTACAAATAGGCGTGAATACTGACTTTACCCCTGCCCTGCCAACTGCACTGATTAAACCATTGAGTGGTAGTGGTGCAAAAGCAATGATGGTAGATACAATGAAAACCTATGGTCCTGATTCATTCGTTGGTCGCCTTTCCTGTATTTTCAATGGCTCAGCAGATACCACTTTTTACATTGTAGCGCTATATTTTGGTTCCGTAGGTATCAAGCGCACCCGCTATGCAATTCCTTTTGGTCTGATAGCAGACCTCGCAGGAATTATAGCAGCTGTATTTGTAGCCTACCTGTTTTTCCATTAAATCCATGATTTATTAAAACGGTTCCATCAATCCCTAATTCCATAAAATAAAACAGCCCCTTCTGATCAACAAAAGGGGCTGCAAATTCCAATCTGAACCGCTAAGTGGTAGCTACTTCATTCGCATTAACATTCAGATAGCTGATTATTTTCTCCAGAACACCCGGTTCTATATTAGTGTATTTTGAAGACTTCCAAGTGGATGTCGGCTGATCAAGCCAGACACAAAATGAATGATAACCATCCATTACCACTGCATAAGTTTCGTGAAAATCATCATGGATTCTCATACAAAACCCTTTGACAGGTTTGCCCTGTACATCAAACTGAAAGTTGAGATAATTACTTAACATATTCATACTTGGTTAGTTACCTAAGATAACAAATTTAAGATTAAAAAGTTTAGCGAATTTTAAATTGCCAACAATGAATTGTTAAGTTTTATGTATGCCTATTCAACCAATGTTAAGCATATTGGAATAACCCTTTGCGATCAGCCTTTTTTTAGCTGGCAACGACACCTCACATTGTAAGTTAATAACTGTCTTTCCCCTTTTAATGATCGATGTTTCTGCGATAATCAAATCCCCCTCCTTTGCAGTCGCGAAGTAATCAATTACATTATTGACTGTAGTAAAATGGTCGGTCAAACCCAGCGAATAAACTGTCGCACCGATAATATCGTCAATTAATCCTGCAGTAACTCCCCCATGTAACGTTCCAGTTGGATTGGTCATTTCTTTTCTAATCACATAACTGAACTTCAATGCACCTGCTTCCGCACTGATTACTACAGGTTTTAACCAATCCATGTAAGGAGAAGGTGACCCGCACATCTCTTTTCCTATCAGTGACCTTAAAAAATTCAAACGTTTATCTGATTCAGATTGTTCCATATGTAGCAATATATAATTGTAAATTTATAAAAACAAAATACCAATGGCAGAAAACAAAGTTACTGCAATCACAGAATTAGACAGATCACACTATCGTACTAAAGTTTATGCAGGCGGGCATTTTATTTATTCAGACGAGCCGGCAGATCTTGGCGGCACAGATGAGGGAATGACTCCTGCCGCATTACTTTTAGCGAGCCTGGGCAGTTGTACAGCAATCACCATCAGAATGTATGCAGACAGGAAAGAAATGGCTTTAGAAGCTATTAAAATCCACCTGTCAATTGATAATAAAGAAGAGGAGCTTAGTAAGGATACAAATATATCACGCCAGATAGAATTTATTGGCGATTTAACCGATAAAGAACGAGACAGGCTATTACAAATAGCAGATAAGTGTCCGATTCATAAAATTTTATCTAATCCTATTAGCATCACGTCGGTTATGATATAACCAATATAAAATTTAGTACGGTATATACTGTAATTAGTACAGTGAATTACGCAGCAAGCTGTGCTTTAACCATACTAATCAAATGGTCAATATCGAATGGTTTGGCTAGAAAATCATTAGGTGAGCCCGGAGATAATAAAGATTTATCTAAATTATGACTGGCGGAAATCATGACCACGGGGATATTTTTAAAAATTGAATGTGACTTCAATGCTTTACAGATATCCCTTCCGTCTAATCCTCCCAACATTACATCCAGTAAAATGAGATCAGGTTTGTTCTCATCGATCATATCAAACACCTTTCTTCCATCTATTAACGTGGTAACTTCGTAACCCTCGTCCTCTAATATGATTTTGATAACATCCAGGATATCGCTATCATCATCCACTGCCAGTATTTTCTTAAACATTATTTCCCCTTCATTTCAAAAAGCTTTATGCGATTAGCATGCCATACATAAAAATTATTATAATCCGTATTTATTACTAAAATAATTAGCACTTTTGTAATCTTATATGAATTGATCATGTTATATGCTGTAGTAGATATTGAAACAACCGGAGGCCAGCCCTCAGGTAATGGCATCACCGAGATTTCCATCCTGATTCATGATGGGCAAAAAGTTATAGATGAATATGAAACATTAATCAATCCTGATCAACACATTCCTGATTATATACAAGCGCTTACTGGTATAAGCAATGAAATGGTGGAACATGCCCCACTCTTTTCTGAAGTAGCATCAAAAATATATGATCTGCTTCATGATAAAATATTTGTAGCACACAATGTGAACTTCGACTTTTCTTTCCTTAAACATCAGCTCGGTCTGTCCGGCTATCAACTGCAAAGTAAAAAGCTATGTACCGTGAGAATGAGCAGAAAATTATTACCCGGCCATGCTTCGTATAGCCTGGGCAAACTATGTAGTGCACTAAAAATTAATTTAAATAACAGGCACAGGGCTGGAGGAGATGCTGCAGCAACAGCAATACTTTTAACCATGTTGCTCGAAAGAGACACGGAAAGTGTTATTCATCAGTCGCTTCACAAAGCTTCTAAAGAGCAGGTGTTGCCACCTAATCTTTCGAAATCACAAATAGATGCTCTGCCATCTGCTCCCGGAGTATATTATTTTAAAGATCAGAAAGGTACTATCATCTATATAGGTAAAGCAATAGATATCAAAAAAAGGGTCTGCTCCCACTTTGCAGGCACTAAAATAAATAAACAACGTCAGGATTTTATGAGAAATGTTTACCAGATAGATTTCACTATTTGTGGAACAGAACTGATGGCATTAATTCTGGAAGCTACTGAGATTCAAAAGTACTGGCCTGAGAATAACCGTGCATTGAAGAAGTTTGAGCAAAAATATGCGATGTACGCATTTGAAGATCAGAAAGGGTATATCAGGATAGGTATTGATAAATACAAGAAAAACAGCAACGCACTCTATGCTTTCAATAGTTTATTATCTGCACATAGTATGTTGCGTGGTCTGATCTCAGAACATACCTTATGTGAAAAGTTATGTTTCATTCAGAAAGACAGGTCTGCCTGTACCGCTTATGAAACAGAAAACTGCCACGGTGCCTGTCTCGGTTTAGAGCATCCATACAGTTACAACCTTCGGGTTAAGGCAGCAATTGCACATTTAAAGTCGGCATTACCCTCCTTCGCACTGATAGATTCTGGCAGAAATGAAGAAGAACAGAGCTGTTTATGGGTCGAAGAAGGAAAATTTCATGGAATGGGATATATTTCTTTTCACACAGATGTATCCGATCTCGAAACTTTAAAGTCTTGCATAGTACCTTATCCATCAAATGATTATATCCTGAATATGATCATTGGATATGCAGAAACACATCCCGATAAGAGGCTGGAGTTCCCAAAAACAGCATAATTCTTAAAAATAATTCAAAATAGATTTGCTGATATTGTATAGAAATTCTATCTTTGGCGCTCCTGAAAGGGAATACGCATCCATAGCTCAGCTGGATAGAGCAACGGTTTTCTAAACCGTAGGTCATAGGTTCGAATCCTATTGGGTGTACTAAATGAAGAAACGGCCTCTAATTATTTAGAGGCCGTTTTGATTTAAAATCATTTGATAATATCTCCATTCACATCGGTCGTCAGCACCTCACTCATATAATCAAAAAAAGGGCGCATCTTTTTAAATACCTGATTCGCCTCTTCCAAAAAAGAATCGGCTAAAACCTCTTCATCAGTAAACCTTTTGAATAGCAAAAACTGCTTATAACGCAACAGGTCTATTGCTTCGTTATCTGGAGAAAAACCTTTAGGCGTGGTCCTTAATTGATCTCCCTTTATTTTTCCAAAAGTTTCCACAAATGATTTATCTGCCAAAATCTTCCTCAATGGCGCAGGATCAGCACTGAATTCGTCACGCAGTCGTTTTAAGTCTTCCGCGGAAGGTCCCTGAAATCCGCCACCAATAAAGCTGTTCCCAGGTTCAATATGATAGTAATATCCACCCCTCCGCTGTTTCGTCGCTCGTGCAAAATTACCACCCCAATTATTTTTATAAGGAATCTTTACTTTAGAAAAACGAGTGTCTTTATAAATACGATGCAAACTCTTTTTTCCGGAAGGAGTATCAATAACATCATGTTTATTCAATTCCGCCAATAATCTTTCGGCAAAATTCTCCATGATCTCTTTTTGTAACACATACTCCTCTTTGTGTGCGTTAAACCATTCGCGGTCGTTGTTCTCCTGCAACGATCTCAAAAAATCGAGGCTTGATGCGGGAAGAGTTAATTGTAATTTCGACATATTTTATGGATTAACGTTATCCGTAATAACATATATAAGCAACGTCTGAATCGCATTTCACATCAAAAGAAATACCAGAAGCAATATTAAATTCTTCAGATTGCTGATATGTCTTGTAACCGCTGTCAGCTAATTTTACCTCCAGAGTACCGGAAATGATGACCATCTTTTCAGCCGAAGAGGTAGAAAATGTATAACTACCTGCTTTCATCACACCTACTGTAGCCTTACCTTGAGCAGTATGCAAGGCCAGACTCTGTACTTTGCCATCAAAGTATATATTATGTGCTATTGATTCACTTGTTTTCGAAGAATTATTCTGATTACTCATATTTATATTTTAGGTGATTGGATTCATTTGTTTCCCGTCCTAAATTAGAAAAAAGAATAAATCGTTTTGTAATTAAGGTTGTTTAAACTGTAGATCAGAATATTATATTTACATTCATATGTCGTATTCAGAAACAAAACCACATCCGGCACTATCACCATACATAGATGCGTATTGGCTGGCGGAAGGCAGGGGAAATTTGGTTCATAAAGAAAGTATCTTACCCGATGGATGTGTAGATATCATTCTGAATTTAAAAGCAGATTGCCGGTTAGAGGACGGTTCTGTTCTGATGAAAAGCGAAACAGCGTACCTTATTGGTACAATGACCCGTTGCGGCAGCAGTAGTCTGGAACCCGAAACCCGGTTATTGGGCATCCGCTTTAAACCAGCTTCATTTTCCGTTTTTTATAAGTTCTCTTCTTTACATGAATTTACAAATCGTAACATAGAATTTGAGAAGGACCTGTCCCCTGATGTACACCAGGCAATGAAGTATGGCGACTACTATCTTAATCACTTTTTTCTTAACAAACTCTCTCCTCACCGCCATATGCTGATGCCGGTGATCGCTGATATACAATTAAACAAAGGCCAGATCAAAGTCGCAGATATTGCCAGACGGCATTTCACAACAGTTAAACAATTGGAAAGGCATTTCAAATTTCATGTAGGTATCAGCCCTAAAGAGTTCGCTAACCTTACTCGTTACCAGTTTGCTTCAGAAAGTATCAGTAAAAACAGTACTCAGTCAACCCTACTGCAAATAGCACTGGAACATGGTTATTATGATCATGCTCACCTCAGTACTGAAATAAAGAAGTATACCGGAGTAACCCCCTCCTCTTTAACAGAACATATCAAATCATAATTTTGTCGCATTTTTACAAATAAGCATGACAACCAACATGATACATTTGTTAAAATAAACATACATAATTCATCTAATAAACAAGAAAATGGTAAAATTCAATTACACAATACTTTATGTCCGTGATGTAACTACATCAATTACCTTTTATGAGCAGGCATTTGGTTTTATCCGTAAATTCATTACTCCGGAAAACAACTATGGAGAATTAATTACCGGCGATACCACCATAGCTTTCGCCTCCATAGATTTAGCAGAAAGCAATTTGTCAGCTGGATTTATTGAAAGTAAGCCCGGATCAAAACCATTTGGCATAGAGTTAGGCTTTACTACTGATGATGTACAACTAACTTTTGACAACGCAATCACAGCTGGGGCAATTTCAGTGGAAGAACTAAAAATAAAACCATGGGGGCAGTCCGTAGCTTACGTTAAAGATATAGACGGATTTTTAATCGAAATTTGTACGCCCATGAGCTAATTACCTGACAACTACAATAAAACTACATATGATTACGCCATTTTCACCGCATCAGACACAAATCACGACCGGGAAATTTAGCCTTGCCTTAACGGGAACTAAGTTATGACTTTAATGGCCCTTGGTGCTTTAAGAACACCAGTTTCAGAACGTTATAATTTCTTTATCATGAACCTCTTTAGAATTAAGCAGTTTTGAGCAACCTTTCAAAGAAATCTCCTGTAAAAATCAATTATTGCCTTAACTTTGCACCCCCGCAGGACGGAGCAATAAATAATTGATAAATAATATCCCCTTTTTACAATGAGTAAGTTTCTATATGGTATTGATTTTGGAACAACCAATTCAGCACTATCCATTTATGACGAAGAGAAAAAAGAGATCATAAACACTATAAAAGTCCCTTCTCTTTTATATTTCCTGAAAGAACAAAGTGCTGCCTCCGAAGAATTGAATTATGTTGTAGGCGAACATGCTATCACTTCTTATCTGGAAGATGGCATGAAAGGGCGTTTTATCAAATCAATCAAGCAGATTTTATCAAGATCCAGTTTTATAGAGACAAAGATCCATCACAAAAGATATAATGCATCAGATCTTGTTGCACTGATTTTGAAGGATCTGAAAGCCAAAGCTGACGACATAGTTGGCTATGATTGCAAAAAAGCTATTATAGGGCGACCTGTGTTTTTTGATGACGATAGCACAGCTAAGGATACATTAGCGCAAACAAGACTGAGCAAAGCGGCTGCGCTTGCCGGATTTACGGATGTACGATTTCAGTTTGAACCCATCGGTGCCGCATTTGCTTATGAAAAAACGATAACTAAAAAAGAGAAAGTGCTGGTGGCCGATCTGGGTGGTGGAACAACAGATTTTACTTATTTAATCCTGGATCCGGCAAAGTCGGGCAATAAAAACAGGAAAGAAGATATGATCGCCTCTGGTGGTATCTATATTGGTGGTGACAGTTTTGATTCTGCTTTTATGTGGGATCAGGGGACTCCTCATTTCGGTAAAAACACCAAATATGAAGCTACGCCAGGGAAAGTGCTGACTGTGCCCATCTCTCTTTTTGCTAATATCTGCTCCTGGGACCAAATGAACTTTTTCAATGGTCTCCGTATCAAAAAAGATATGGAAAACTATTATCATTATTCAAAACGAGACAGGAAATTCAAAAACCTGATCACATTGATTGACAATAACCTTGGATATTCTGTATTTCAGGCAATTGAAAAAACAAAAATAGAATTATCCGAACAGGAAATTTCACAATTCGCCTATTCCAATATGGAAATAGATATTAATGAGCAGATTTCACTTCCTCAATACAATACTATCATTCAAAAAGATATCAATAAAATAAGTGTTTATCTGGACGAATTCATGGCTAAAAATGAAATCAAACCTGAGGAAATAGACAGTTTGTTCCTCACAGGTGGATCGTCATTGGTAAGTGGCGTACAAAACTTGTTTAAGACAAAATTTCCTCATATCTCAGTCACTTCAGGTGACAACTTTACGAGTGTAGCAAAAGGACTTGCCTATAGCGGTTACCTATTTGAAGATTAGTCTATTACAGCACAAATAAAAAAAGGTTACCGGCCAAGCCAGTAACCTTTTTTTGCTAACAAAATATAAATACAAATATTACAATACAATACTGTCAATGGCTTTGTCTAAAGCAGCCCCCTGCAGATCTGCTACTGCAAATCCTTCAGCTCTTACAATAGTTACATCAGTAATCCCTATAAAACCTAACATAGTTTTGATATAAGGAACTACAAAATCATAGGCTACTGCATCACCAGAGCTATATACACCACCAGTAGCCACTGCTACATATGCTTTTTTACCAGTGATTAAACCTTCAGGACCAGCGGCAGTGTATTTAAATGTAATACCCGCACGTGCAATATGGTCAAACCAAGATTTTAAAACAGATGGGATACTGAAGTTATACATCGGAGCACCAATTACCAAAACATCTGCATCCATAATTTCCTGAATAGCTTCATTAGAATGACGGATCGCTTCTTTGTTTGCAGCTGTATGCTGTTCCACAGGTGTAAAAAATGCATTCAAATGCGCTTCTTCCAAATGAGGGAAAGGTTGGGTAGCAAGATCATGAGTCTTAACTGCGGCTCCCGGATCTTGTTCTTTTAATTTATCTATAATTGCATTCGCTAATTTAATGCTGTTAGATGCTTCACCTCTAGGGCTGGAAATAATGTTTAATATCTTTGACATGATCGTATTTTATGATAATTTCTTCTTGATTTTGTAAAAGTATGGATAACAAAAGCAACGGCTCTTGATCTGTGATAAGAAATGAAACATCCACACAAAAAGTAATAAGCCCTGTTATTAAGAATATATAGTAGATTTAACAACCACCAAAAGATTAAATGGCATTACCTACAAAAAAAGACTGGCGCTTCGCTTTACATGAAGTAATATATGAATCGAATACCCCTGCAGGAAAAGCATTTGATATAGCGCTCCTCTTTGCTATTTTCACAAGCATCATCATAGTCATGCTGGACAGTGTGCAAAGTCTTCACAAACAGTATGGAAGCCTGTTTTATACAATTGAATGGATATTTTCAGCGCTGTTTACTTTAGAATATATAGTAAGACTGATCAGTATCCGGCGACCAGCCAAATATGTATTCAGCTTTCTGGGGATCATAGATCTGATTGCACTGATCCCTACTTACCTGAGCATCTTTTTTATAGGCGCACAGTCGTTATTAGTATTCCGGGCACTGCGACTCCTCCGCGTATTCCGTATCTTCAAGTTAGGCCATTTTCTAACGGAAATCAACTTCCTGACTGTTGCAATTAAAGGCAGTATCAGAAAGATCAGTATATTCCTGATGACTGTATTTATGCTTGCCGTAATTTTAGGTTCCATTATGTACCTTGTAGAACAGCGGGAAAATGGTTTTTCCAATATTCCAGAAAGCATTTATTGGGCAATCGTAACTATCACAACAGTTGGTTATGGAGATATTTCACCCGTTACACCACTTGGAAAGATGCTTGCTGCACTTGTAATGCTAATTGGTTATGCTATTATAGCCGTTCCAACGGGTATCATCACGCACGATCTTGCCATTGCTGCCCGTAAAAAGAAAGAAGTATTGGAGTCCTGCCCCGCCTGCAGCCGGGAAGGCCACGATGCCGACGCTGCTTTTTGTAAGTACTGTGGCTCTTCCCTATTCTCCTGACAACAAAAGCAAAGACAAGCCAGTGTCTTATGGCCGACTACAATTTATCCAGTTTAAAATAACCCAGATGTATTTCATCTTCCGGCAATGCGGAAGATGGCGTAATCACGATACTATAAAGTTCTTTTTGCGACTCATCCAGGATCTCTTCAATCCTGTAAATATCATCTACATCAATCCCATACTTTTCATCGATATGAGAATTGGCCCCTTTAATAGAATTCGTTTTAAAAAAGACTGTTTTTTTCGAACTTTGCACTGCCTGTGCCCTGTCATCCTGAACAGTTAAAATTACATAGTGCTGTTCCTCTAATTTATTAGCCTGATAACCTCCCAGGTTAATGAAAAACAATTTTTTATCTACTGGGGTAAATCCATCAGTTGTTACCCCGGCCCCTTCATTAGATTTCAACATCACGCTGATCTCATAGTCATCAACCCTGTTCACTTCCCTCCATCCGTCTATATGGATACTATTTCCAGCTTCAGGCCAGAATGCTTTAATCTGTGGCACCAGCTCTCTCAATGAGTTGGCAATGCCAAAAAAATAATCATGCTGTTCTACATTTCTTTTGGGAGCTTTTGAGCCCAGTAATAACATAAAAAGTTTAGGCATCTGCACTGTCTGTGGTAATTGGTTCATATAATTCGATACTTTTAATAATAGCAGCAGACGCTGCCTCGCAAAAATCCAGTCCTGAATAATCCGGGTTGTAACCTCCGATATAAGGTACTGCCATAATGTAAATACGCTCGTTCAAAGCACCATAATCGTCAATAGCCTGAAAACTATCATTAATGGTTATTCCAGGCACCCTCAGAAAGTAGTTACCGTTGTTGTCCATTTCAACATTTTTGTCGCCATTTGCTATTGCTTTCAATCCCGCCTCTGCATCTTTAAACTGCAATCGCGCCGGACTTATTGTCTTCCCTGAAAGTAAACCTTTGTAGGGAAAATCTTCATAACTCAGATGAGGCTGTCCAACACAGTCCACATAAGTATTAAAATGAACTGCCTTCTCTGCTCCCGTATCGTTAGTATAATGGTAAATTATCCCTCCCTCTGCATCTGGTTCTGTATAACTGTCATCACCTACAGGAATAATTTCCAGTACTCCTGCCTCATGCAGTGCAAGCATTTCTTCCACAGAACTTTGCGGTACAAATGCAATAACAATAGAAATTAACGGCATTAATACCTTTTGCAACCTTTGCATGTCCTCAGCTGAAAAATATTTAGCCGGATAGTTCATTGCAAAACTCAGTACCGCCAGCATCTCTTTCCAGTATACAGACTCCCTGCGTTTAATAGACTTTTCTGCTTCGGTATATTCTGCCTTAAATAAGGTAAAAGGTTCCAGATGCTCCCGTAAGTCCATCATCATGGCTACAAAGTCTTCCAGATCCATATCCTTCACCTGTGCATAAAATTTCGGATCCTTATCAGGAAACAGTTCTTTAAAGTTTTTCTCAAACACAAAATCCAGCGAAAGGAAGCCATTGTTTTCTGCCCTGTTCCTATTCACCACTTCATGGCTTAATACGGCATCTTTCAGCAGGTGCGGATCTTCCAGGTGAAACCTGATGGCAGGTAACAATCCACTTCGGGAATGCATCATCAGTTTAAAATCCTCACTACCTGCTGCCAACTCATAGGAAAGCTTACCCTGGTTTCCCTTACTGAAATTTCCATTGTGCCTGGCCAGTGTTCTGATCGCATCAATAGCAGTCAAGGATGAACCTTTAATGGCCACAGGGTGATTTACGCCGATCGCTAATTTAGCAGGTGGATAAGGTGAGTCAAAATATCCCGGTACAGTTCCCTCATGCCTGCGGGGCCAATTGTGCCCCGTGCATAAAATAATATGATCAAACTCAAAATGTGCCTTTTCAGCTACCTCAACAACAATTAATCCCTGAGACTGGTAATCTATAATATCTGTAACCGGACTATCAAAATGCACCGTAGTTTTCAAGCCAATTTCCTTAGCCTTTGCCAGCAGCAGATCAAACTGTGCTGCCAGATATTGCCCGAATAGCAATCGCGGCAAAACCTTATAATCGTTAAACTTTGAAGGATCAATCTTGTATCTTGTCAGTGTTTTTTCAGGGACCGTATGGATCCATTCGGCAATAGGCGTAACCAGATCAGGAATTTCATTACCCGATACATTCGTGATATGCTCATCACTTGCACCTTCTGTACTATAGGGCATACCCACACCCAATTGTTTCTTCCGTTCAAATATGTCTATGCTTAGATCGGTTCTGCCAGATTCAACTAGTCTTTTATACATAAACAGCCCGCTTGGTCCACCGCCAAGAATCGCTATGCGTTTTTTATCTTTCAATAGCTTATGAGGTAAAAATGTAGAATTGTCTTTTAATTAAGATGTAACAACTTCTTTTGCCTTTGGTTTTAGCTTAGCCCAGAGAAATATTTTAGATGATTCTATCATTCCTAAAACGACTGCTATGAGTAAAATAAAATATTATTTTTACCAGCCAGCAAATAATTTTAATTTGTTAGCATTTTAACATTGAAAATTCTGTCGCTTCGAATATTTGTTGCAAATTTGAAACCACAGATAAAGCAATCTATTATTAAAGAATGAGTCACCAGATGTCCCTTTTAAGTAATGACCAGCTGTTAGCAGTTTTCAACTTAACAAAAACTGCTACAGCCATACACGTAACTGAAGATGCTATTATACAAACTGCTAATGATGCGATGCTCCAGGTCTGGGATAAAGACAGGAGCGTTATCGGCAAAACTCTGGCAGATGCACTTCCAGAATTAAAAGGGCAACCCTTCATAGATATGTTTAAAAGGGTATGGAATGAAGGACTCACCATTTCCGGAAAAGATACTCCTGCAGACCTCAACATAGAGGGTAAAATGACTACTGTTTATTTCGATTTCGAATACCGTGCAATAAAGGATGAAGAAGGAAAAACCATCTGCATTTTACATACTGCAACAGATGTAACTGATCGTTTCATGGGAAAAGAAGCGTTGATTAGGATGAGAGAGAAGGAAGAAGCGCTTGAAAGAGAGCAGGCATTAAACGAAGAGCTTGCTGCTTCTAATGAAGAACTGGCCGCTATCAATGAAGAATACCTGCAAACTCAGGAGAGTTTGAGTCAACTCAACGAAGAACTGGAGAAAAGAATAGAAATACGTACCCGGGATCTTGCTGATGGACTTGAAAGAGAGTTAGCCTTGAATGAATCACAACTGAGACTCAATGATGAACTGTCTGCCATTAATGAAGAGATGACCGCTTCCAATGAAGAGCTGCTGTCTACAAATGAAGAACTGGCCATCGTTCAGGAAAGACTCAATAGAAAAATATATTTACTGGCAGAGAGCGAAAGCAGGTTCCGTTCATTAGTGGAACAGTCACCAGTGGCTATCGCGCTTTTTCATTCTTCAGATTTAATCATAGATATTGTTAACGATCAGATGCTTCAGATCTGGAGTAAAACAGCAGATATTGAAGGTAAACCCCTGGCCGTTGCGATGCCCGAGTTAGTAGGACAACCCTTTATTCCGATCTTAGAAGATATATTTACTACAGGAGAGACCTTTTTTGCCTATGAAAGCAAAGGAACTATTGTACGTGATGGTGAACCAACAGATGGTTATTTCAATTTTATTTGTCAGCCTGTTAAGGACGATGACGGCAGGATAACAAGTGTTTTACAAGTCGTTACCGAAGTAACAGCGCAGGTAAAAGCCAGGCTCGAAGTACAGAAAGCGGAAGAAATGATGCGTTTTGCTGTAGATGCTGCCAAACTGGGTGCCTGGCATATCAATACTGAAACTAATGCATTAATTTACAATAGTACCCTTGCTGGAATATTTGGTTACGAAGGGGAAGATGATATGACCTACGAACAGGCCATCAATCAGGTTACGGAAGATTACCGTGATGTAATTAATGATGAAATACAAAAAGCAATTTCCGGAAGAGGGGATTATGATATTACCTATTCACAGCGCAGGTTCAATGACGGAGAACTGATCTGGTTGAGATCGCTTGGCAAAGTGAATAAAGACGAGAATGGAGATTTTAGTACTTTTTCTGGTTTTGTAATGGACGTGACAGAAAGCAAAAAAGATGAAGAGCGTAAAAACGATTTTATCGGAATGGTGAGTCATGAATTAAAAACCCCTCTTACATCCCTCAATGGCTACCTGCAGCTATTGCAGAACAAAGCGAAAAAGTCAAATGACACTTTCACCTCCGGTGCATTGGAAATTGCAGGCAAACAGGTCAAAAAAATGACCAGTATGATCAATGGATTTCTGAATATATCCCGATTGGAATCGGGAAAAATAATTTTAAACAAAAGTAATTTCAGACTCGATGAGTTATTGAAAAGCACTGTAGATGAAGTTGTAGTGATGGATTCTGACCATAACATCAGCTTTACCCAGATTGATAGTATAGAAATTTTTGCAGATTATGATAAGATCAGCAATGTGATATCCAACCTGCTTAGCAATGCAATAAAGTATGCACCTAATAGTAAAGCGATCGAAGTATCTTGTCAGATAGTAGATCATAAAGCACGGATAAGTGTGAGAGATGAAGGGATGGGTATCAACCCAGGTGATATAGAGAAGCTATTTGAACGGTACTACCGCGTAGAGAATAACCATACCATCTCCGGATTCGGCATAGGACTTTATCTGAGTGCAGAAATTATTGAGCGCCATAATGGAAAAATATGGGTAGAAAGTGAATTGGGTAAAGGATCCACTTTTTACTTTAACCTGCCGCTGGCTTAATTTTCTGCATCTCTTTTTTTACAATAACGTACACCTGCACAATGAAAAAGCCTTTCAATTAGTCGACAGACGCCGTTACTTTCTCTTTAAATGTTGCAATATCCTCAGCATCAGCTTCAGGAATATCATTTTTAATGACCGCTTTAGGATCGTACTGTAAATTAATAAACATTGGAAAATGATCAGAACCGCAGCTCTTCATTCTCTCAATATGTGTTAAACTGAAATCAGCAGAACAAAAAACATGGTCCAGCGGAAACCTTAAAAAGAAATATTTTGCATTAAAACTGTTAAAGAATCCCCTGCCCTTTCTGGGATCCAGCAGCTCACTGATTTTAGAAAACAGCTCCGTAGTATAACTCCAGGCCACATCGTTGAGGTCGCCGATTACAATAACAGGCAACTCACTTTCCTTTGCTTTTTTAGCTACCAACAGAATTTCTTTGTCCCTCTCTGTAGACCTTGGATTTTCCTGCGGAACAGGAGGACGCGGATGCAGACAAAAAAGCTTAATCAGCTCCCCGGAATCCAGTTTCACTTTCACTTCTATCGAAGGAATATCATCTTCTACTAAATACTTTACACTGGCTTCAACCAATTCCAGTTTAGAATACAGCAGCATACCATAAGTATTTTCCAGAGGAACCTTAATTTGATGCGGGTAGTTATCCCCAATACTGTCCATTTTATCCTGCCACCACTGGTTTGTTTCAACCATTAAAATTAAATCAGGACTGCATCTGGAGATCAGTTTATGATATTCTTCCTGCTGTTTATTGTCCTGAAAAACATTTGCAATCAGCAGTTTAATATTGCGCCCTCCATCAGCTTTGGTACTCTGAACAATCTGCTTTTTGGCCAATATGGTAAATGGAAATATTAGCCAGCACAGGTAGATCAGGTTCATCAGCAACAGACCGAACACAATATAGTCCCTCAGCTCAAACAGCGCGTAAGTTGAGATATATAAAACTAACACCGCAAAATTAAGAGTTAACTTTTGTAGTCTTGGATATTCAAAAACGCGGAAAATCCAAAAATCATGTCTGATAAAAGGGATAATTGAGGCAATAATAACAAAGATTCCGATGTAAAAAAGACAGTTGTGCAGCAGTTCCATTTTTAAAGCGATAAAATATATAAGTGATAACATCAATTCAGATTATGCCTTTAACAATAATCAAACCACATTGCTGTTCAGGCCGAAAATTCTATTTCAAGAAAACAGAAACGGCCCCCTAACTTCTTTTTAACAATTTTCAACCTAAACTCAGGGATGTGACTCCTGTTTTTTCATAAAAAAACAGCCTCCAAAAAAGTGTCTAGCTATTTGAGGGCTGTTCAATGAAGGTGAGCTTTTTAGTTTATTGCGAATTTATTGCGGATAAAGAATTTATTATCTTGGATTTTGGCTGATCGTAGAATAGGTAATCACCTCTTGTGGAATCAGCAAAGTATATCTGCTATCATTCACAGGCAATGTACGCAATACTCCGCCTCCCGACCTCGAAATAGTCACCGCAAAACGGGAATCCTTATTTAAACGGCGAAGATCTGTCCAACGCTGACCGCGCATCACCAGTTCCTTACGTCTTTCCGTTAGAACAGTAGTTAAAGCAGCATCGGCTGTACTTACCGGCAAATCAACATAAGTGCCCGTTGTCCATCGTGTGCGCAGCAGTGTATTCAGATCGGCTATCGCTCCTGCTGCATTATTTGCACGTGCAAAACATTCTGCCCTGATCAGGTACAATTCATCTACTGCCAGACCATTAAACAGTGTTGAACTTGAAGATGGTTCGTAATTACCCGTAAAGCGGAAGGACCCTTCATTCTGGCCAGAATTCGCTTTATAAAAAAATGTTTTCCTCAGGTCGTTATTTGTATAAGACCCGATCAGGTTATTTTCTATTTTAGCAAAATTTGATTCCGCAGAACCTGCCGCTAAAAGGGCACTTGATTCTAAAATAGAGTGGAAAATCACTTCTTTATTGTAACGCGTAAAAGGGAAAGGATTCTCTTCATCGAAGGTGTTAAAATCTAGCAGATCACTTTTCAGCGCCAATGCTGCTGAAGCATTCGTCAACGCATTAGGATAATCTTCCATAGACAGGTAAACACGGGCAAGCATTGCCAGAGCGGCAATTTTCGTCGGCCTTGAGGGCAAATCTGCAGTTACATTCATCATCGCTGCAGCATCTCTCAAATCCTGAACTATACGGTCATAGGTATCTTTTACCGTTCCCCTGCCCGGGGTTTCATTCACATCAGAAATCAACCGTATCGGCAGACCAGCATCTTGAGCAGCAGTAGCACCGTATGGTTTTGCATATAACTGAGCAAGATTCCACAGGGCATAAGCTCTTAAAAACAAAGCAGTCCCTTTCAGGTGATTTATCACTGCCGGATTTTCTTTTCCTTCCAGTTTCGCCAGTGCTTCCAGCACCAGGTTGGTATTGTAAATCTTGTTGTAAGACTTTACCCATTGCTGCCCACCGGCGCGGATTGCCTGAGGCTCCCAATTGTAAATACTTTTATCTTCAATGCTGGTATTACCATCATTATAAGTGAAATTATCAATGTAATAATCTGCAGCAGAGGTTTCTCCATCCGAAGGATAATTCGCATTAAAAAGTGAATAGTTGTCCATGATCAGCTGACAATCGTTCGCTGTTTCTATTTGCGAAAGCAGGCTGCTTTTTTTAATATCTACAAATTTCTTGCAGGAAACCAGCACCATGCAAAGCAATAGGGCGAGTATATATTTAGGTTTATTCATGATGATCAGAATTAAAAGTTAGCGGAAAAACCAAGACTGTAAGTACGCGGGTTCGGGTAATCGAATACCTCAGGGTCTATACCCTGTTCATTCGCCTTCCAGATGATCCCCAGATTGGTCACATTAGCAAATACTCTCGGGTTTTTAATGAACCAGTTCTTTTTAGCAGAGAAAGAATAGGCAAGATTTACTTCCTGCAAGCGGATATGATCCCCTTTCAGTACATTGGTTTCTGCGAAATAGTAAAACCTGTCCCTTGACTGGTCGTTAGCGCTATAAACTGCCGAGGGTACATTTGTTGTCAACTCATCACCCGGCTGCTGCCATCTCTGGTTATATTCTGCGCCTTGTAAAGTTCCGTTGCCCGAGAACAAACTCGAGTAACTAACCACATTGGAAAGTGGCCTTCTTACAAAATAGCCCAGTTTATACATAATGTTTGCCGATGCAGAGAAAGCACCATAGGTAAAAGTATTCCTGAATGAACCATAAAATACCGGTACCGCAGAGCCAAAATAGACAGCAGATGAAGTTGGAGCATTCTGGATAGCCCTATAGTGTGCACTACCTTCAGCATCATTGCTGATACTCACGGCCTGCCCGTCCAGATATCCTCTTGGATCGCCTGTAGCAGGATCCAAACCTGCCCATTTATAGCCGAAAAACCTGGAAAGGTCATACCCTTCGTTGTATGATCCGGTACTTCCCGTTACCACACCATCTGCTGTATTTGTTGTTGAAGCGAAAAGTTTGGTCACCTTTACTCTGTTATAACTGAACAGGAAATTACTGTTCCACCTAAACTTGCCAGATTGCAGATTCAATGAGTTCAAGGTGATATCAACACCATGACCAGTCAGGTTACCTGTATTATAAATAGCATTGGTATAACCACTGCTTGGATCAAGCGTGCCGTTGGCCAGCAGATCGGTTGTTTTTTTATTGTAATACTCTATACTTCCTGAAATACGATTTCCTCTCAGTCCAAAATCTAGTCCGAAGTTCCAGATACCTGTTTTTTCTGGTCTCAGGAATGGATTGGAAACAGAACCACTCGTTTCTACTTTTGAATAGGGCACGCCATTGTTTTCATAATCAATATAAGTAATCAGCGGACTCGCAAATACAAGCGGATTCACATTTCCGTTATAACCGAAAGTAGCTCTCAACTTAAGTACAGGTACTAAAGGAAAATTGTAAAATTGCTCATTATTGATATTCCAGCTACCTCCAAAAGAGTAAAATGGAGTGCTTCTGTTATTGGTACCCTGACCGAATTCACTGGACAAATCCCGACGAACACTTGCTGATAAAGTATATTTTCTATCATAGGTATAAGCAGCATTGGAGTACCAGCTGTAGGTTCTGATTTTAGTATCCACAAATCCCGTATTTAACCGTGGTACATACTGAGAATTAAATCCATTGAAGTCCATCTCAAAAAGGATGGGGATTAACGTAGAATAGTTAATCAGCGTGTTGGTCTGAAGCGTATTTTCATTATACCCATAATAACCATCTCCCTTTGCGAGGCTGTAGGACTGCGCCACGTCAATCCCTGCAATTGCTGATACCTGATGTTTCTCTTTCCAGGTATGATCAAAGTTTAGCTGCCCGCGTAAAGTCTGGTTGCTCGTCGTAGTAAGATTAGTACTATATGCTCCACCGAGCGGTACACCTCGAACAAAATCTTCCACATCGTTGCCAGTACGCGGATCTGTTGAATAGGGCGAAGTGGTAAAATAATTGATCAGATTCCGCATGTAAAAGGAATTCTGTCTGTATAAAGTGTTATCCTCATCCCTGCCAGAGTTATAGTTGTAAGACAGCTGAGCAGAAAGGCCTTCAAAAAACTTGTAGTTTCCACTAAAGTTCAGGTTGATATTTTGCGATTTGATCTTGTTATACCCCTCATTGATATCCTCAAGTGGTTTGTAACGCATACTCAGCAATTTGTTTCCATAATTGCTTTCCAGCATATCTACCAGACCAGAACGGTAGGTCTTGGTCAGCTGCAATGGATTACCCTGTTCGTCTGCTAATCTTGTATAGGGATAAAAAGTGGAATTCGTTACCCCAGTGATCAGATTTTCAGCGGCCTGATCGTCATTATTCTGAACATTATAACTGATATTCCCCTGCAGTTCCAGGTTTTTAACCGGTCTTACTGATGCGCTGTAAATTAATGCAATACGATCAAGACTTGAGTTTTTAGTGTTATTGATAGATTTATCGTATCCGGCCGATAGACGGTAATTATACAATTGTGTACCGCCATCTACTGAAAGTGAGTAACTCTGGCGAACCGATTTTCGCATAAAGTATTTTTCGTAATCGTTCCTGATATCGTTGCCACGTAAAGCATTCAGCTGTGTTTGTGCCTGAATCTCG
>Ga0247813_10000267_pt1:5000-58351 | contig 58351 bp, 47 predicted proteins | sample UWRJL169409C1_FD_180719 | JGI IMG/M metagenome (GOLD analysis project Ga0247813, IMG submission 180719) | Plant litter microbial communities from Arlington Agricultural Research Station in Wisconsin, United States - UWRJ-L169-409C-1 | ecosystem: Environmental > Terrestrial > Plant... | reverse complement strand
AGTGGCCCCAGAATACATTAAATTTGTTGAGGATCAAATCAACCGCAGACCTAGAAAAAGATTCGGTTATCAAACACCGATAGAAATGTTTAACCAAAAGTTGCATTTATAAGTTGAATGTACGATTTCCAACTTAGTGAATTCGTAAATTTACGAACGATAACAGAGCAGATACATCAACGTCCCGAAATCCCAACACCTACGGAACAAGCTCCTGCAGCTCGAAGCTCGGTGTTCCTTTAGACCCGCTCACATCGTAGAAGTCAAGGAAACGAAGCTTGTAGTACCGCCCGTCGACAGCCTTGATAATGTAGTTCTTGTCGAACTGCACGAGATACGTCGAAAGGTCGAAATCGTAGATCTTCCAGTCGTAGCCGATAATGTCCAGGTCATCGGAGAAATCGGTCGCATGCGCGGACGTATAATCGATCGCATCGTAGGTAAGCGGCGTTTCTTCGACCTTCACGAGGTTCCTGTTCGAGAGCACGCCCGTTACTAAATAAGGAACGCCGTCGGGATAGATATACGTATAGCTCGTAAACTCCAGGTCCCACTTGTCTTTTTCAGGCTCTACCGAAACCACCTGCCCCTGTCCTTCGAAGGAAAAGAACGTAAAGTTGTAATCGCTGTTCTTCTGGATCGTATTGCTTGAAAAGGTCGTAGCTGCAAGCGGAGCCCACTCAATAGTATAGGAGGTCGCTGAGAAATTCGTCACGCGGATCTTCATCTTCCCGATCTGCGTTCCGAGCGTACTCGTTCCGCGGTCGATGATGTAGACTTTATTGAGCTCCCAGTTGCTGAAAGCCATCGAATCGGCCATTCCTTTCTGGTTGTCGTAGATCCATGTAACGGCCGTTCCTGCAGACACATTGGCCAGGTCGGTTTCGTTCGTCTTGCTCAGGGCCATGAACTTCGAGCTGTTGAGCGCGATCATCCGGTTATTTTCGCCCGATGCGAATGCAAGGTCCCAGATCTCCCGGTTGTTCTGCGAAACAACGCTTGCCGAGGAAAGATCGAAGAACAGCTGGTTGGCGTAGTCGCTCCCCATGGTCACACTCACGGTATTCGCCGATGGCGCACCGGAAAGTGGCTTGGGAAGCTCAGCTTTCTCACAGGAAAAAAGCGCCGCAACGGCTAAGAATGGAAGTATTCGCTTCATTTTCGGGATCTTAAATTGAATTGTAATTTGATATAAGCGCTGCGTCCCCAGCTGATAGGGGTCGAAGTCGCACTGCTCGTATGTGCTGCGCCGCTTCCGCCGGATACACCGATCCCGGTTACGTTCAGCAGGTTCTTCGCTCCTACCGTGAGCACGATATTCTTCTTCCAGAACTCGCGGCTGGCGCTTGCATCGAGAATGTTGTAATCTTCTATGAACGAAGCGACCTGTGTTCCGTCAACACCTTCCTGGTAGATCTGAACGCGGCCGGTGTACTTGTAAAAGGCCGAGAAGGTAATGGCTGGCTTTTTCCAGAAAACACTTGCGGTTGCCGTGAGCTCCGGTGAAAAGGCAAAGCCGTCGATCGTCAGGTTGCTTTGTGTTCCCACGTACGCAAAACCGAGCTTGAACTGGTTTTTTCCGGGGCGGTAATCGAGTGTTGCCTGTGACCCGATCGCTTCGAAATTATCCAGGTTGAAATACGAATACGTTACGCCGGTTTCATCCTGCGCAAGCGTGATCCTGTTGGTGACATTCTGGTAATAAGCGTTCACATCGATGTTAAAAGGCTGCGCCCGGATGGTTCTTTTCGTGCCCACCCACGCCTGGTAATGCATGGATTGCTCAGGCTTGAGGTCCAGGTTCCCGTGGATGTTGTGATTGATGTCCACAAAGTCGAGGTACAGCTCTTTGATCGCCGGAGAACGGAAACCGCTGGCTACCCCGAGACGGTAGTTCCATTTCGCCGTTGCATACTTCATGTTCAGGGCCGGCGTTACCGAAGAACGGTAAGCGGAATTGTACGTAAAGCGCAGTCCCGGCTTGATCACGAGCTTTTGCACCTGGAATTCGGCATTGGTAAAGAGCGCTGCTTCCGTGATCGCCTGCTCGGTCTGGAGGATGCGCCTTCCGAAAGCCGTTTCGTGGTTCACATCGTAGCCGATCTCGTAGTTGAAACGACTGTCTTTGACGTTTTTCACCAACGACATGCGCGACATGAAGGCTGTGAACCGCGTCGTGTCCTGGTCGCCGGAAACCGTTGTGAGCAGCTTGTCGAGCGAATTCAGGTTCAGCAGGTACGTATTCTTGATCCGTTCGTAATAGTTATACGCAACGACGCCCTGTAAACGGAACTTTTCACCCAGCGGCGCTTCGATCTGTATTCCCTGGTTCGTGCGGTTGGTGAAGTAGTAATCGTCGAACGCCACATTGTAATAAGGTGCACGCGGATAACCTTTGTTGTGGATCTTTTCGTAGAAGAAATCGGCAAAAGGCGTCAGGGTCACGCGCTTGATCGGAATGATCCATTTCACGCCTGCCTGGTATTGTATTTTCGGCTTCCAGCTTTGATAACGGCCGGAATCTGCTATTTTCTCTTTAGGGAATTCGATGAACGGATCATTAGCCATCCAGCCATCGAAGTAATTGCGCTGTCCGTAGACCTGCAGCTGGCTTTTCTTTAACTGGGTCGAAAAGCGGGCGTCGAGGTTATAATTCCCAACAGTTTCATAATACGAGTTCAGCTGGAGCGTTTGCCCCTTCTTTTCTCTTTTTTTGGAGATCAGGTTGATGGTTCCCGCCAGTGCGTTGCTTCCGTAGGAAACACTCGACGGCCCTTCAATGATCTCAATGCGTTCGATATTCGCCAGGTTGATCTGGCTCAGGTCCACTTCGCCGTCAACACGTCCGATTACAGGGACGCCGTCGATGAGGATCTTTACGTTCTGACCGGTCATGCCCTGCAGGCTCATGCCGCTTCCGAGCACCTGGTCCTGGCTGATGCGGATGTTCAGCTCCGATTGCAGCACGTCGCGCAGGTTTACGGCGCCTTTGGCATCCATAGTCTTGCGGTCGATGATGCGGGCCTTTTGTACGGCTCCGTCAAGCGTACGTGATGAAAGCTGCCCCGTTACGATGAATTCGTCGAGCGCGGCAGCCGGTGTCAGCGCAATGGAACGCGTAACGTTGTTAGTGATCGTTCCCGTAACCGGTTCGAAACCGTCGGCTTCCAGCAGAAAAGAAAGCTCTGTACGGTTGTCGAAATCCGAAGCGGGAAAAGTATAGTTGCCCCGACTATCTGTTTTAGTCGAAAAAATTGCAGATCCGTTCTCCAGGTAAGAAATGCGTGCAAAAGCAACAGGCTCATTGCCTTCCGGGGAAACCACGGAAAGAACGGACTGGCCGAAGGCACAGGAGGACAGTGTTAAAAAAGCAAACAGAAGCCGGGACAACATCTTATCTTAGTTTAATTGTGCAGCGATATTTCTCCATGCTTCCAGCTCGGGAATTCCTGGTTTGCGCTCGCCAAAAAGTGTACAGATCAGTTCTTTGCGCTCGTTGAACAGCTCGAGGGAAGTAACGATACCATCTTCCGTAGGCTTGCGCACAACCCATGATTCCGCGATTCCCGCCTCTTTGAGGTGCAGGTTGAAAAGCGGATCGAGTACGTTGATCCACGGTCCGTGGTCTACGATATTCTTCACTGCTCCGGAATGGATCTGGATAATTCCCGGGTTGCCGACAAATACCATGATCGGTGTCTGGTCCGCAGCAGCAAGCGTCAATGCCTGGCGCAGACCTGCGTTGCTGATCTTGCTCGCATAATGCGTATTCGGAGCAAGGCGAAGCGCCTGTGTACGCGTTACTTTAAATGTGCGCAGCATTCCGAAGAATTCGTGCGTGTCTTTCAGGCCTTCCCAGGCCGCGCGGAAACCTTCCACATCGATCTCTGCATCGCTCAGCTCGTTCTCAGGCGTGTATTCCTTGCGGATAACTTCCTGGATCTGTCCCTGGTCTTCGTGCGTGAACTCGCTCACCAATGCATGGTAAGCATCGAGGTCGCTTTTGCTTTCGAGGTAGATCTTGTGCAGCGCCATACCGTCTTTTGCAAAGAACTGCAGGCTGTAGCGCGGTTTGTCACCGTTCAGCTCGTTCACCGCAAATGCGCTGTCCCATGCACCCAGGAAGATACGAAGGTCGATGTCTTTCCCTACGAACAGACTGGCATGCGGGCCGAAGCTTGCGTTCTGGTAAATGCCTTTACGCTCGTGCACCACTTCATCGTTGCGCGACAACGCCATTACATACCCCAGTGATTCGATCTTACCCAGGATGGCTTCGAATTCGGGACGCAGACGCGTTACATTCTCACCACACCCGAGCACGAGCAGTTCAACTTCGCTTACGCCTAATTGTTTCGCAGCTTCGCGAATGCGTACTTTTTGTTCTTTCAACGGAGCATATTGCTCTTTCAGATTTCCACTTATTGTTTCCATATTCTTGATATTAACGGTATGCTATTTCTAATTCGGATGCATCGACAAGGCGAAACACAGGCTCCTGCTCCACCATGAAATACGGGCGGCCTGCGGCTTCTTTCTTAACGATCTTGATGTTGTAGACAGCGCTCAGCAAGTCGGCATCCATCGCTTCGGACACCGGTGCGTCTTTTTTTACTTCGCCGTCCTGGAGAATGATCACGCGATCGGCAAACTGGCAGGTAATATTGAGGTCGTGCAGCACAGCGATCACCAATCCGCCGTTGTGAACGACTTTATTGCGCGCCATTTGCAGCAGGTTGTACTGGTAGTGCAGGTCGAGGTTGTTCAATGGCTCGTCGAGAAACAGGATCTTCTGTTCCAGCGAAGCTGTATGCTGTTCCTGCAGCTGCAGCAGAGTACGCGCAAACTGCACGCGCTGCTGCTCGCCTCCCGAAAGAGAATTGAACGACTGGTCTTTCCGGTGCGTAAGGTTCAGCTCGCCGAGAATCTGCTTTACCAGCTCCTGGTCGCTGCGCGAAGGCTGGTAATTGAAATGGATCGAACGGCCCATCATGAGCACGTCTTCGACCGTAAACGACTCGAAAACGGAATGATGCTGCTGAAGGTAGGCGCGCACAACCGCAAGCTCTTCCGGCGGCCACTGGTGAACAGGCTTTCCGTGGATAGCAACTGTTCCTGCAGAAGGCTGGTGTAAACCGGAAAGCAGGTGCAGCAAGGTACTTTTCCCCGCACCGTTCGGACCGATGATGGCAACGAACTCGCTTTTGCCAAAAGAGGCCGTAAGCGGCTTGAGTACTTGTTTTCCGCGGATGGAAAGCGATATGCCGGCTGCGTCGATCATACGAACAATTGTTTTTTCTGACGTAAAATGATCACCAGCAGTACGGGCGTTCCGAACAATGCCGTAATGATGCCGATCGGCACTTCCGTGGGAAGGAGGATCGTTCGGCTGATCAGGTCGGAAAGACAGACAAGCGCCGCTCCCGCAATCGCGGAAAGCGGGATCAGGATCCGGTGATTCGGGCCGACCATTGCACGGAGAATGTGCGGTATTACGAGTCCTACGAAACCAATCGCCCCGACAAAGGAAACGCTTGCCCCGACCATCGCCGTTGAGGCTAAAAAGGTCGTGAGCTTTACGCTTTTCGTGTTAATTCCGAGGAAGTAAGCCGATTGTTCGCCCAGTGCGAACGCATTCAGCGCATTGCCCAGTCGCAGGATGAAAAAGAACGGTATCACCACGAAAGGCGTCAGGATGAGCAGCCCATCCCAGGTTGCGCCGCCAAGGCTGCCGAGTGTCCAGAAGCTCAGGTCGCGCAGCTCCGTTTCCGATGCGAAAAAGGTCATCAGCCCGGTAAGCGATCCTGCAATGGCATTCAGTGCCACACCGGCGAGAATGAGCAGCGTGATCTGTATCGTCTGGCGGAAGCGCGAAATACGGTACACCAGCGTTGTTGTGAGCGCAGCGCCGATAAAGGCAACGAAAGCGAGCGTGATCTGCGGATTTCCGGCAACGAGAAAAGGGATCGATGATCCCAGTAGTATGTACAATGCCGCAAAAAACGAAGCCCCGGAGGCGATCCCTATAAGCCCGGAATCGACGAGCGGGTTCCGGAAAATGCCCTGCAGGGCGACCCCTGAAACGGCGAGTGCCGCTCCTACCAGTATGGAGAGCAGCACGCGCGGTATCCGGAGTGTAAGCAACACGGTTTCATTGAGCTCATCGTACGGAATACCTGTTTCTATTCCGCAGTTGTGCAGCAAAATGCTCATCAGCTCTTTCGGCGGTACGGCGATTGCACCCGCACAAAGCGAAGTGATCACTGCCACCACCAGCAGAAGTGAGATCACACCAAAAACCAGTGTTGTTTTCTTTGGCATGTATTAATGGATCTTGTTTAATTCGTTGTTGAGCTCAACAAGCGCTTTCCCTACGCGCGGACCGAATCCGCTGAGGTATTGTCCGTCCATGGTAATCACTGCCTGGTTCTTTCCTGCGGCGGTCGATTTAACGCCCGGCACGGCCAGTACGCCACCTTCGCTGCTCAGGCTTGCTTTTCCTGAATCGAACATCAGGATCACATCCGGATTGGCAGCGATCACTGCTTCGGCTGTGAGCGGCTTGAAATCTTCAAAGCCTCCCGTTGCATTGGTTCCTCCGGCAAGACGGATCATTTCAGAAAGCGACGTGTGATCGCCTGCAACCATCAGTGTTCCCGTACCACGTGCGTATACGAATAATACGCGCGGTGCTTTTTCCAACGGTTTCAGGGAAGCAAGGTCGGCATCGATCTGTTGGATCAGCTTTTCAGCTTCCGCTTTCTTACCGAGCCATTTCGCCACATCTTCGATCACTTTCTTGGAGCTGTTCACGGTGTAATCGCGCTTGAACACGATCACTTCGATCTTCGCTTTTTCCAGCTGAGCTTTCAGAGCCGGGTTCATCTCGTCGTCGAACGCCAGCACATGTGTAGGCTTAACACCCAGGATGTTCTCAGCGGAAACACCGCGGATATGCCCCAGGTTGGTCAGCTTTTCGGCTGCTGCGGGGAAAGTGCTCGTTACATCGACTGCAACGAGCTCTTTTTCCGCTTCCAATGCATATAACACTTCTGTAAGCGTTCCGCTCAGGGATACGATGCGACGCACTTCCTGTTCCTTTTCAGCTGCTGCGTTTTTTGCCGGAGACGAACAGGAGATCAATCCGAGAACGAGCGTTACAGCAATTGTTAAGACTAATTTCATCAGTTATTGTTTAGAACTATTAGTGTTGAACAGCCAGTTTCTGAGTAGCCGTTTTACCGTTGGACGTATAAACTACCTGGTAAAGTCCGTTGTTCAGATCACCCGCCGGGATAGCGATGGTCTGCAATCCTGTTTCGGAAATGGTCGTTGTATAAACAAGGCTTCCTGTAAGGCTGTAAACAGCGATCACTGCTTCAGCTGTGTTGTCGATGCTTACCGATACGTTCTCTGCTGCCGGGTTCGGGTAAACAGAAAGGAACGGAGCTGCTTCGGATTCGTTAACAGAAAGGCTTGTCAGCAGTTCTTTGCTGAAAATGTATTCTCCTGTTCCGGCGCCTCCACCGGAGATAAATCCTGTGAAGACAATTCTCCAGATATCTCCGTTAACCGTTTTAACGAGGTAAGCAAGTGAATCTTCGATCACGACTCCGTTTTGACCTGCAATTTTCCAGTTGTAACCGATCGTGCTGATATTGTCGCTGAAAACAGCAGCACCGTGGTTCGTGTAGGTTTGCGGACTGGCGATCGGGTGAATCTTCGCTGCCTGTGCGCCGTGACTGTGCAGAACTCCTGCAACCGGGTAGCCACCTAAAGCAAGGTAAGGATACTGCATGAACGTAAGGTCCCATGTACCTGCCGCCGGCTCTCTGTCGATCACGGTTTGCGTAGCGATAGAGTAATAAACGAAGGTTTTCGTAGTGTACGGCGTCAAAGGGATCACCTGGGAATGCTGACCGGAGTTGTCGATGTTCGCAGAAGTGATCGTATAACCGCCTGAGAAAGAAAGATTGATGTAGAATTTCTTGAAAGAACCGTCTGTGTATTCGATAACAAAGATACGGTTGGCATCGATCGAGTTATGCGTTGTCATGTTGTAATTCCCCCAGCCGTAGTCAAACTGTCCAAGGTTCGTCGTTCTGTTCAAAGCACCAAGCGTCCACGTGGTATCGCTGTTGAAAAGCTCTGTCCATGTACCGATCTGTGACGTATTAACCGATGCGAAAGTGGCTACAGTAGAACCTGGAACTTCGTAAACAGATCCTGACTTGAAGTTGAACAATGCCGCAGTCGTAAGGGCGTTGCCTGCATCAACAACCGTAGCAAGGGCGATATCCCAGTTAGCTGCCGGCTGAACTGCCTGGTTGTCATTCTCAAGGCTGTACCACACGTTGTTCGCATATCCGTTTCCCGTAATTACTGTATCGATAACAGCTTGTGCACCTGCAAATGGTGAGGCTCCACAGGCTAAGATCGCGCTAAATAGTATTTTTTTCATGTCTCTGTAATTATTATTTATAATTAATCTAAATAAGGTTCCGCAAAAGTAGACGCAGAACCTGCTGCCTGCAATACCCTTCGTTGGCTAATTTCAACTACCCTGTTGAGGGTAGGTCTTCATTGCAGCGATAACATATAAAGTGTCACTTCCCGTGCGGAAGAAACGTTTAGTTTTTTCATTAAGCTTTTCCTGTGCGTATGGACCGTATGCGGACTGATGCACAGCTGTTCGCCGATCTGTTTATTGGTATTTCCTTCGGCAATAAGCGCCGCAATCTCCGTTTCCCGCTCCGTGAGCGCTTTTCCCGGAGCCGGGATCACCGGCGCGGCAAGGCGTGGCAGCAACTGGGTGAGAATACGCTGGCAGAAGTACTGACTGCCCCGCTCCAGCACCGCAAAAGCTTCTTCGATCTCCTCGACATTGCAATCGTACGTAAGGTAAGCGTGTACGCCGTTATTAAAGCATTGGTGAATGAAGTCTATGTGTTCCATCGTGGACAGCACCAGGATCTTCAGCCGCGGCAAACGGCGCTGCAGCTCGCGAACCTCCTCGAAAGTAAACACCTCCTCCCCGCTCTTGTCGAGCATAACGACTTCTGTTTGTTCCAGGATGGATTTGGCAACGAGCTGCTCGATCGATTGATAATAATGCGACTGTATATGGTGCCGTGATAACGACAGTGTTTGCTGTAAACCGTTTGGGATAAGTGTATTCCGGCTGGAAATCAGGATTCGCATTACTTAGAACTATTCTAAATAACAAAGGTGCGGGTTATCTTCTGCGTCTTCAATACCATGAAGAGGGTATTTTGAACGAAAAATCGACAGCGATTAGCAAACGTATTCAACGAGAAGGGCGGAATATATTCCGCCCTCTGATCATGTTCTTTTTATAATGTAGTCTTATCTCACCACTTAAACAGCGGCCGCGAGCTCATCAGCGCATTCACTTCTTTACGAACGGCTGCAATGGTCGCTTCATCTGAAATGTTCGTCAGCACGCGGTCGATCATCGCAACAATTCCAGGGATCTCTTCTTCGGAAACGCCTCGCGATGTGATCGCCGGTGTACCGACACGGATTCCGGAGGTTACGAACGGCGATTCGGTATCGAACGGAACCATGTTCTTGTTCACGGTGATGTCTGCTTTCACAAGCGTCACTTCCGCATCTTTTCCTGTTACGCCTTTGGAGCGCAGGTCGATCAGCATGCTGTGATTCTCCGTCCCGCCGGAAATAACTTTATAGCCCAGTTTCATGAACTCGGCCGCCATCACTGCAGCATTCTTTTTCACCTGCTGCATGTAGGTTTTATAATTATCGGTCAGCGCTTCGCCGAATGCTACGGCTTTTGCAGCGATCACATGCTCGAGCGGCCCGCCCTGGATTCCCGGGAAAACAGCAGCGTCCAGCAGTGCAGCCATCGATTTCGGATTGCCGTTCTGCCATTTCAGCCCGAACGGATTGTCGAAATTGTTGCGCATCATGATCACACCGCCGCGTGGTCCGCGCAGTGTTTTGTGCGTTGTCGTTGTAACGATGTGGCAATGGTCTAACGGATCCGTTAGCAATCCTGCTGCGATCAGTCCCGCCGGGTGCGAAATATCCGCCAGGATCAGCGCGCCGATCTCATCAGCCACTTTGCGGATGCGTGCATAATCCCAGTCGCGGGAATAAGCGGAAGCTCCGCAGATGATCATTTTCGGACGCTCGCGCAAAGCGACTTCTTCGAGCATGTCGTAGTCGACAAGCCCTGTTTCTTTATTCACGCCGTAAAAATGCGGCTCGTATAATTTACCGGAAAAGTTAACGGGAGATCCGTGTGTGAGGTGCCCGCCGTGTGAAAGGTCGAATCCCAGGATCTTGTCTCCGGGTTTCAGGCACGCCAGAAAAACGGCTGCATTGGCCTGCGCTCCGGAATGCGGCTGAACATTTGCCCAGGTAGCACCGAATAACTGGCACAAACGATCGATCGCGAGCTGCTCCACTTTGTCAACGACTTCGCAGCCGCCGTAATAGCGTTTTCCCGGAAGTCCTTCCGCATATTTATTGGTCAATACGGAACCCATGGCTTCCATTACCTCATCGCTTACAAAGTTTTCCGAAGCAATTAATTCGATTCCATGCAGCTGCCGCTGGTTTTCTTCAACGATTAAATCAAAAATTTCCTGATCGCGTTTCATAGTCAGTTTCTACCGTTTGTGTAAGTATAATCTTAATTGTCGTGGAAAACGGAAACAAGCCGCAACCGTCCACTTCGCGCCAAATATAGCCAGAATTACGAAAGTTGGAGGTTAATGGAAGAAGACATCTTTTTTGAACCATAAAAGAAACAAAAGAGCACATAGGTGTTTAATGTGTGGAGTTTTCACCACAGATGGCACGGAGAACACGGAGGTAATGGGTTTAGCGCAGAGTTGAACTCCGCGAATATCTGCGCGCAAATCATTTAGCCGGTAATCTGTTAGTCTTCCCGTCCTGATACCTTGACATCCTGTAATCATCCAGTCTTTTATCTCCGGTCTTTCCGTCTTTTATCTTGCTACAATCTCCGAATACCATATAATGTATGTGAAAGCTCATCCGCCGGCCTGCGCACGATCCCCGATGGAGTAAAATCGTCTGTCCGGACCCAGCCGCTGGCGTGAATAATGGTTGTTTCGCTCAGCAGCAAGCCGACATGGTGAATGCGCCCTTCGGCATTGCTGAAAAAAGCAAGATCACCAGCCTGGTGCTCACCAAACGGAATATCCATCCCCAGCTCGACCTGCTGGGAAGCATCGCGCGGAAGATTGATTCCGAAATAGCGGTGCACGAGCTGCATCAAAGCCGAGCAATCGATACCGAACGGCGATTTTCCGCCCCATAAATACGGTGTGTTTTCATAGCTGATTGCAAGCTCAGCAGGTGTTGCCGGAGCAATGGAAGGCTCGTCCAGGAAGCGGAAATGGTCCTTCCCGATGCTGAATTCGCCCGAATTATCGTAAGGAACAAAAGCCCCGCGCGTGATCCATTGCGCTCCCCACGGTGTTTCGATCCGGCGGACTAAAGCCGTTTCGATCGTGAGGCCGTCGTACCAGCGGTTGACTTCTTTCAAACGCAGAAAATGAACCTGCTTCCCGTCGATCCAGCCTTCGTAGTTGTCGGCATACGACTGGATCTTCATCCACTGCCGCTCGTGTGCGAGAATGGTGACGACTTCGCCGAACAGCAGCTGCGTTACGATCTCGGAGCGATCACTGTGGTCTGCCCGCACGGGAGCAATGGCCACTTTACAATAAGCGAGGTTTTCCATGTTGTTTCTTTGTTAACGACGCCATGGATGAGAAATCAGCTGCTTTTTTCACGCTGAAAGGCGACGTTTTTAATCAATTAAAGTCCGGTTTTACTTTTTCGGGAACTGGGCCATCTTCGTGAGATTGATAGCCTGCTGAAAATGGCGCTCGTTGTGGTAAGCGACAAACAGAAGCGCATCGCCGAGGCGCAGGCGAATGATCTTAGAAATAGCGATCGGAACCTTCACTTTGCGGATATTGACCCCGAGCGATTTCTCCAGCACGCCGATCAGCTCCTGTTGTCCGGCAAGCAGCGTTTCGATCTCGTTGCCTGTCACAAGTTTAGGATTCACCAGCGGATTGTAGGCTTTCGGCGCATTGAAGCGTCTTTTCACATTCTTTGCATTCCCCAGCTTCATAGAAACCCAGGCAGAACGTCCGAGCGGTGAGGAAACAAAGATCTCCTTCGGCTCGCGAAAGCGCGTTCTGTCGATTCTGCGGTGAAACGCTTCGTGGTAAAAACGGGCATACTCGTTCAGATGTGCAAAGACCTCCGTAATACTCCAGGTCGATTCGTTCGGCCTCCAGGTTAGCTGGTTTTCGCTTAATCCGGAAAATTTCTGCTTCAGCAATTGAATATTCCGCTCTGTTATCGTTGCTACTTCGTCTAATACCCACTGGGTTGTCATACTCGTTATTTTGCGTGACTCAAAGATACAGAAATAGTCGGTAGTGTTTTAGTGAGTAGTTTTTTAGTGTCAAGTCAGCCGCATTCATTTAAGTATTGTTAGGATTCAGGACATCTAAAACAGAGATCGGCTCCTGTGGACAACAATCTCCGTGCCCTCTGAAACACACAGTACGCCCACCCTTCTTTGCGAAACGTTGCGGTAAAGGAAAAACAGCAATTGAATGAGATTTCAGCCTTCCCACCTCTAGCTCCCCAGTTCCCTATTTCTCCATTTCCCATCCAACCATACTACGTCGGTAGTACGTAGATAGAGCGTAGGTACTGCGTAGATAAAGCGTACCAGGAGCGTAGATAGAGCGTTCTCTGTACGATTCCTTAACAATCCGACTAATTTTAAACAACTTAAGTAATTTGGAAAGTACCGAAGCCAAAAACTGCAGCACCGACGACTGGAGCTCCGAAGACTCAATATACATCCGTTCGTCAGAAAGAATAATCCGAAAAGCAACCTTTCAGGTGAAAATGTTATCTTTCGGTTATGAAAACACTCTTACTATTTTTGTTGTTTTTACCTGTTACTGCGACTTTTGCCCAGGAAATCGGGCATATTCATTCCCCTTTTTACGCATTAACCGAAAACAAGGGCCAGTGGGCGGAACAGGTGTTATTCCAGTCGCGCTCGCAGGGACAGAACATCTGGGTCCAGCAGCATGGCTTCATTTATGACCTGCGTGATTATTCCAGCCTCCGTCATGCGCACGATCATCCGGGTTCGGGCGCTGCTGACTCAACCTACCGCGGAACCATCGTTGCAGCGCATTTTAAAGGATCGCAGCGCATTACGAACATCGATAAAAAGAAGCAGGTCGATTATTACTACAACTACTTCATCGGCAACGATTCCACGAAATGGGCCAGCGACGTACGCAGCTACCAGGAAATCACGCTCAGCGAATTTTACAGCAACATCGACCTGAAAGTATTCGACCACGAATCGCAGTTCAAATACGAGCTGTGGTGCCGCCCCGAAAGCGATCCTTCGCAGATTGCCATCGAATTTAAAGGAGCGAAAGGCGTAAGCATCGACAAAAAAGGCAACCTCGTGATCGCAACGGAACTGGGCGATTTCATCGAAAAAGCACCCGTCGCCTACCAGTTGCTTAGCGGAAAATTAACTCCCGTAAGCTGTAAATTCCTGCTGAACGGCCGCACGGTATCCTTTGAGCTTGGAAACTTCAACAGAAATGCCACGCTGATCATCGATCCCGTGCTCGTATTCGCTACCTATTCCGGCTCTCGGACAGATAATTTCGGAATGACAGCCACCTACGGCTACGACGGTACGGCTTATTCCGCCGGAACTATTTTCGGCAACGCCTACCCGACACCCGATCCTGCGGCCTACGATGTGACCTCGAGCTTTTCGGGCGTTTACGCCGGCTTAACGAATACAGACGTTTTCCTGTCCAAATATTCCGCCGACGGAACGAGCATGCTCTGGACCAGCTTCCTGGGCGGAAATACCGTAACAGGAACGGAAACGGCGCACAGTCTTATCTGCGATAAGCAAAACAACATTTACGTATTCGGCGTCACGTCGAGCACAACTTTTCCCGTTCAGAATGCCTATCAATCGACACATGGCGGCGGATCGCTGATCAACGTTGCCAATAACGGCGCGAATTTCGGCAGCGCGGGAACCGATATTTTCGTCTCCAAGCTCAGCGCCAACGGCCATACACTGATGGGGTCGACCTACATTGGCGGCTCCGCCAACGACGGGGTGAATTACAAGACCTCTTCGGGTAACTACTCGACCGTCGCTTCCTATGATTCCCTGACAACGAACTACGGCGACCAGTTCCGTGGTGAGATCATGATCGATTCGATGGGCAACTGCATCGTTGCTTCCTGTACGCGCTCAGCCAATTTCCCTACGCTTAACGCCTTTCAGAACACCATCGGCGGGAAGCAGGACGGCGTGATCTTCAAGCTGAGCTCCAATCTTTCCACGCTTCAGTGGTCGAGCTTTTACGGCGGTTCCAACAACGACGCCTGTTATTCCGTCAAGATCGATTCGTCCTACAACATCGTCTTTGCCGGCGGCACCTCGAGCAACAATTTACCGGGAACGGCAGGCTCCTTCACCCCGCTTTACCAGGGAGGGATTTCCGACGGTTTTGTCGGCAAGCTCACGCCAAATGGTCAGACACTTGTTCGCGCATCCTACATCGGACAAAGCAGCTATGACCAGGCGATGTTCGTAGAGATCAACCGCAACGACGAAATATTTGTTTACGGCCAGTCGCGCGGAGGTACTTTCCCTATCGTGAATGCAACCGGGAACGCGGCCAGCGGCCAGTTCATCATCAAGCTTACGCCAGATTTATCGACCCTACTGAACTCCACTACTTTCGGCAACGGCAACTCGAATTACAACATTTCTCCCTCGGCTTTCCTGGTCGATATTTGCGGGAACATGTACATTTCCGGCTGGGGCGGCAATATCCTCGACGGTTCCAATCCTCTGGGTGGCATGCCCATTTCATCCGATGCATTGATCTCCACTCCGCCGAACGGTTTTGACTTTTACCTGGCGGTTTTTGACCGGGATTTTGACGGTTTGCTCTACGGCTCTTACCTGGGCGGCGGATTTGCAGATGAGCACGTAGACGGCGGAACCTCGCGCTTCGACAAAAACGGCGTAGTCTACCATTCCGTTTGCGGCGGATGCGGCGGGAACAGCGATTTCCCCACGACACCCGGTGCGTGGTCGATGGTGAACATGAATACCATTGCCAACGGCGGCGGGAACAACAACTGTAACAACATTGTGTTTAAATTCGACTTCCAGCTCATTCCAAAAGCAGAATTCCAGACAGACGACCTCATCGGGTGCGCCGATTTCGAAGTAACGCTGCAGAACTCCAGTACGCCTTCCGACGCGTACCTCTGGGATTTCGGCAACGGACAAACAAGCAGCACGATCTTCAATCCGACGGTTACCTATACCATTCCGGGCCAATACCTCGTAACACTGGCCGTTACGGACAGTATTTGCTTACTGACCGATACGGCGAAGATCTACATCACCGTCACACCGCCGCTGCAATTATCGGTTTCCAACGACACAACGCTTTGTTCGCCCCTTCCGCTGACGTTTACAGCCAACTCTTTCGGTACAGCGGACACCTTTATCTGGTCAACGAACAACCAGTTCACCGACACACTGAATGCCAGCGTTGCCGATTCGGTACTGACAATCACGCCCGGCGCCACCACGACGTATTATGTTCACGTCTCCAATCCCGGCTGCAGCAGGACAGACAGCGTTACCGCCTTCTTCATCGGCGGCTCGCTCGTGTTGTCCGGCAACGATTCCATCTGCCTGGGCGAACAGACCACGATCACTGCGAACATCGACGTTCCCGGCATCACATTCGATTATTCCTGGTCGCCCGCTTCCGTGATTACACCTACTGCGCAGGACAACGTAGTGACCGCCGCACCGACGTCCGCTACCTGGATCGTGGTTAGCGCAAGCGGCTCCAACGGCTGCGCCGACAAAGATTCCATACTTGTACACGTAGGAAGTATTGCGGGAACCGTAGATGCTACCGCCAATCCGACAGTTGTGGTGCCCGGCTCCGCTTCTACGCTTACCGCATCGCCTTCGGGCTACAGCTACCTCTGGTTCCCGGTGGACGGATTATCGAGCCCCACCAGCCAGGTCACACAAGCTACCGTAGACGAGACCACCACGTATACCGTATTTATTACCGACGGGATCTGCACACGCAGCGATAAGGTCGAATTAAAAGTACTTTCCATCGCCTGCGACGAGCGATTCGTATTCGTGCCGAATGCCTTCTCTCCGAATGCCGACGGCGAGAACGACGTGCTCTATGTTCGCAGCGCGATCGCCACCACGATCGAGTTCCGCGTATTCGACCGCTGGGGCGAAATGATCTTCGAATCGACCTCCGTTAACAACGGCTGGGACGGCACTTTCCGCGACAAGCTGGTAGACCCGGACGTTTACGACTTTTATTTAAAAGCCATCTGCATCAGTGGCGACGAACAAATCATCAAAGGCAACATCACATTAATCCGTTAAGAATGAGCAAAAAAATCATTACCAAACAATCTGAAAAATTCCTTCACACTTATTTAAACAACGCTTCGCCAACCGGCTTTGAATCCAGTGGACAAAAGATCTGGATGGACTACCTGAAACCTTACGTCGATAAATTTGAGACTGATGCTTACGGAACAGCTGTCGGCATCATCAATCCGGACGCCCCATTCAGGGTGGTGATCGAAGCACATGCCGATGAGATCTCCTGGTTTGTTCACTACATTACCAAAGAAGGCTTCATCTATGTACGCAGGAACGGCGGTTCCGATCATCAGATCGCGCCCTCCAAACGTGTCAACATCCACACACCGAAAGGGATCGTAAAAGCCATTTTTGGCTGGCCTGCCATTCATACGCGCGGCGAAAAAGAAGAAGCCCCAAGCATGAAGAACATCTGCCTCGACCTGGGGTGTTCCACCAAAGAAGAAGTAGAAGCACTCGGCGTTCACGTGGGCTGCGTGATCACGTATGAAGACGAGTTCATGGTGCTGAACAAAACCCGTTACGTGGGGCGTGCACTCGATAACCGCATGGGCGGATTCATGATCGCAGAAGTGGCCCGGCTGCTCACAGAAAACAAGGTGAAACTGCCATTCGGGCTCTACATCGTGAATGCCGTGCAGGAAGAAGTGGGGCTTCGCGGCGCAGAAATGATCGCCAACAGACTGAAACCCAACGTAGCGATCGTAACCGACGTTTGCCACGACACGCAAACCCCGATGATCAACAAAATCGAACAGGGAGATCTTTCCGGTGGAAAAGGCCCTGTGCTGACTTACGGCCCGGCGGTTCATAACAAACTGCTGAGCCACATCATTGAGGCAGCCGAAAAAGAGAAAATCGGTTTTCAGCGTGCAGCCGTTTCCCGCGCTACCGGAACAGACACCGATGCGTTCGCCTATTCCAACGGCGGCGTGCCGTCCGCGCTGATTTCCTTACCGCTTCGCTACATGCACACAACCGTCGAAATGTGCTATAAAGATGATGTAGAAGGAACGATCTCACTGATTTACAATGCGCTCAAACGTTTGAAGCCAACACAATCATTTAGTTATTTTGACTGATTGAGATTACAAGAATAAGCTTGGATACTTGCTATTTAAGCTTTCATTTCTTGTCGCGCTCGCTTATCTTTACAAATCTTTAATACTTACTTATGAAAAAACTAATACTCGCGGCAAGTGTTTTCACAGCTTACAGCTCGATGGCACAAACCTTCTCCGACAATTTCGACTCGTACACGGCCGGTTCCTATATGGCGGCCCAAAGTGGAGGCGACTGGACAACCTGGAGCAATACACCCGGCACGACTGAAGACGTCATGGTTTCCAGCGCAGATGCAGCCAGTGCACCGAACTCTATTTATTTCTCTACCACTTCACAAACCGGTGGCCCCACAGACCTTGTAAGAAACTTCGGCGTGATCAACACCGGCCAGTTCTCCCTCGAATTCAACATGAAAGTACAGGCAGGAAAAGGCGGTTATTTCAACCTCCAGAGAAATGCCGTGATCGGGCAGGTCTGGGCGCTCGACTGTTTCTTCAATGAAGACGGAACGCTGACCACCAACAACCCGGGACTGAACTTTTCGGCAAACTACCCGACGAATCAATGGTTCAATTACCGCCTGGATATTAACTTCAATACCAATCACTGGGAAATGTTCATCAACAACGTTTCAGTTGGAAGCTTCGCCAACCCGGTGAACCAGATCGCTTCCATCGATATCTTCCCGGTAGATCAGATCGCTCCTTACAGCTGCGGTTATTTCATCGATGATTTCGAATACACCGTTACTCCTTACACCCTTCCTTCCGTAAACGCAGCGGTAACGCTTGTGAGCTTCGATCAGGGAACCATTTCAGGAGCAACCGTTACTCCAAAAATTAAAGTGCGGAACCTTGGTACTACGCCGATCACTTCCTTCAACCTGGATGTGGTTTACAACGGTGTTACGCTTTCTCAGCCGGTAACAGGACTGAACCTTGCTTCACTTGCTGAGACAACGATTACACTGACAGGAACGCACACACTGGTTGCAGGCCCGCACGACATGGTTGCAACTGTTAGCAATGTCAATGGTGTTATGGCAGACGGAGATGCAGCCGATGATGAGAATTCACTCGAAATCGACCCGATCGTTCCTGCATTCGGAAAAATGGTTGTCGGCGAAGAAGGAACAGGCACTTGGTGCCAGTGGTGTCCGCGCGGTGCCGTTTTCATGGATATGATGGAAACCAAATATGCTGACTACTGGGCAGGAATTGCCGTGCACAACGACGATCCAATGACCGTTACAGCATACGATGCTGCGATCGGAGGACTGATCACTGGTTACCCAAAGGCTTTGGTTGACCGTACTACACCTATCGATCCATCCGGGCTTGAGCCTGATTTCCTGGATCGTATCGTAGTTACACCGAAAGCTGTTATTACTCCGGGAGCAACATGGACACCAGCAACACGCACACTGAATGTTTCGATTTCTGCCGAATTCCTTTCTGCTGCAACGAACGGCTACAAACTGGCTGTTGTACTGACAGAAGACGACGTAACAGGTACAGGATCTGGTTACAACCAATCGAACGCTTATGCCGGTGGCGCTAACGGCGTTATGGGCGGATACGAACTGCTTCCGAGCTCGGTGCCTGCAGCACAAATGGTTTACGATCACGTTGCACGTACTATTCAGCCGTCTTTCAGCGGATATGCCAACAGCTTCCCTGCAGTTGTCAATTCAGGGGAAACGCACACACTCAATATCTCCTTCGTTCTTCCTGCAGCATGGGATGAAACAGAGCTTCACATTATCGGATTGCTGATCGCACCAGGCGGAGTGATCGACAATGCAGGAAAAGCAACGATCACAGAAGCCGTAGCTAACGGATTCGTAGCTGGAACGGTTATCGGTACTGCTTCCATCAGCGAAAACCAGATCGATGCGGCACTGAACATCTACCCGAATCCTGCAAGCGATTATGCAACGATCGCTGTGAACCTGAAAGGGGAAAGCAATGTTTCCATGCGCATCATCGACCTGTCAGGAAAAGAAGTAGCTGCACGCAACTACGGAACACTGAACGGCGCTTCAACGATCACGGTAAACACGGCGAACTTCGTTCCGGGAGTTTACGTGGTTGAAATGACATTGGATAATACAGTTGTTCAGCGCCGACTGGTGGTTGAATAATTGAACATACTTAAATTTGAAAAAGGCATCCGTTTTACTGCGGATGCCTTTTTTTGTTGTGATGCATATGTTGTTCTTACAAATTAGCGACACATTTCGGTCTGCCGCTACAAAACACATTGTTAATCTGATAAACCGGGGAGAACAATTATTCGTCAATCTTTCCAGATGTCCAGTCGATCGCTTTCTGCAGCTCGCTGTGCTCGAATCCTTTGAATTCGCCAGGAATGAGCACGCTGAAAATGTCGGTGAATGTGCGGATGCCTTTTACATCCGTTACAATAGCCGCGCGGTTCCATTTGGTCAGGTGGCGAATGCCCATTACGGCGTCTTTGAACCACGCTCCCGCAGTGAAATTGGCAATAGACGTATCGAGCACGAGCAGGTAATTGAGCGTATCGGTTTGTTCGATCAGCGCCTTGACCTTCGGCATAACGGTTTCCGAGAAATCCGCTTCGGTGATCTCTCCTTCTGCCCTGAAACCAACCATATTCGGTGGTAAATTCTCCATTTCATGTATCATATCGCTGATTTTAAATTCACTTTATCCGGTTAACTGCAAACCTGCAGCCGGCCCGGCACAAGTTAAGCAACTTTGCTCCTATCTTTCCCGCGGATTCCTTTCAATGTTGAAACCTTTAATTAATTTTGGCAAACCGGAAGGAACGCCGGGAATGAACAATTATCGGATTCCCGGAGAAAGCGCAAGCGATTTACACATAGTACAGACAGCATGAAATGGATTGGAGAGCGTATCAGTTACGTCGATAAAGACAATAAGACCACGTTTGTGATCCTGCCGAACAATGTAGGCTGGCATAAATCGCTAATTGGCGCCTGGTTCTGCATGTGGATCGTGATCGGCGCAACGATCGGCTGGTCGTTTACGGCTTTCTCTTTTACCCAGCAGGAACAGATCATCCTGGTGATTTTCCTCGTTTTCTGGTTCTATTATTTCCTGCGTGTCGGCCGGTCGTTTTTCTGGCTGCTGTACGGAAAGGAACTGCTGAAAGTGGATCAGATATCGCTCGTCATTAAAAACTCGACCAAAGGCTACGGAAAGGCGAAGGAATTCTACCTGGAAAACATCGAAAAGATCCGCGTCAGCATTCCGAAACCGAACTCGATCCAGTCTATCTGGGAGAATTCTTCCTGGATCAGGGGCGGCGAACGCCTGGAATTCGACTACCGCGGAAAGACGATCCGTTTCGGCAGAAAGCTCACCGAACAGGAATCCAAACTGCTGTTCCAGGTGCTGACAAAGCGCGTGGAAGACCATTTGCGAAGGAAAAGATAAAGCCTCGCGTGTAGTAAGGCAGCGGGCGGATTATTATCCGCCCATACGGCATCCGCCCTAACAAAAAACGCCGGAGAATCCCCGGCGCTCATTCGTTTTTTTGACAATCAGATTATTTCATCACCGAACGAATAACATCGTCGCGCGTCATGCCTTTTCGCAGGTGCTCGAGGATGATCGGGAATTTCTCGTCGATCTTGTCGGTTGTAAATCCGAGTGCAACGCCAAGCTTTTTCACCAGCAACTCTTCCTGCTTGTCGGACTGTCCGTCGGCAACCAGCAGCTGGATAAGCTGAATAAAACGCTCGTAGCGCTCTTCGCGGCCCACTGGTGGGATCATTGGATAATCTTCCGGGTTGTCGAGGATTTCGGAGACCTGCTCATCGGTGAGCGACAAGCGGCGCGCGACACGCTGCAGCAACTGATTTTCGTGCCCGGAAATACTTCCGTCTACACGGGCCAGCAGCACGAGGTTCAAAAAATGGCCTTTCTGGCGGGATTGTTCGCCGGATTCAAATAAGTGGGCTATAGAACTCATTATTGTTTGTTGTAATTTAATTTCGTTTCAATGTGGTCGATCAGGCTGTGGATGACCTTGATGTGGATCTCTTGTGCACGGTCAGCATAAGGTGCATAAGGCGCGCGAATTTCCACGTCGCAGGCACCTGCCATCTGGCCACCGTCCTTGCCTGTAAGGCCGATCACTTTCATTCCTTTTTTCTTTGCGGCTTCAATCGCGAGCAGGACATTTTTAGAATTACCGGAAGTGGAAATCCCCAGCAGAACATCGCCCGGTTGTCCGAGTGCTTCGACGTATCGCTCGAAGACATGGTCGTAGCCAAAATCGTTTGCCACGCAGGAAAGGTGCGATGGATCGGAGATGCTCAGCGCAGCCATTCCGGGCCTGTTTTCGCGGTAGCGCCCCGAAAGCTCTTCGGCGAAATGCATGGCGTCACACATGGATCCGCCGTTGCCGCAGGAGATGATTTTACCGTTTCCCGCAATAGCCTCAGCCATCAGATCTCCGGCCTTTTCTATCAATCGGAAGTTCGCTTCGTTGTTAAATTTTAGCAAAACTTCCAGGGCCTGTTCAAAATGGTCTGCTATTTGTTTCATGGGCTTCAACTTGAGGATTCGGTCAAAAATAAATAATTATTACGACAGTCATCAATTTGCTTAAACTTGTTATATTTGAATCGGAGGAAACTCCATAACGCAACAACAACTATGAAAAAATGTCTACTAGCGGCCTTTACGCTTATATGGAGTCTCGGTTCTTTCGCTCAGGAAGATTGCTTTAAGAAACTGGAAGACGCATTTACAAAAAGAGGCTCTTATACGGTAGCCGACGAGATGCACCGCAACGTCATCATCAGTTTTTTCTCAGCAGACGGAACGGAATGTGTTTCAGGAAAAGCCCGCGTTGAAAACGGAACCATCGTTTCTATCTTCCTCCAATTTGACGACAATACTTACGAACTTTACGACAAAAAATACTACAACGCCAAAAAGCAGGCACCATCGATCACCAACGGAATTTCCGAAATGGTTTTTACAGCCGACGGAGAGAAATTCAGAGTGGTGTTCATCGACAAATTGAAACCGAAACAAAAATCGTACAAGCCGGTGGAATTGCCATCGGATCTTTAAGATTGAAGATAATGAGTTGAAAAGCGATCCTGACGGGTCGCTTTTTTTATGCGTTGTAGTTTTAACAGCACTATCAGCGAAACGAATAAAGCAGCTTGAATTCGCCGGCAATTTCGTTTCTTTGCACAAAGAAAACAATGATGAAACAGGTCGCATGGGTAACAGGAGCTTCTTCGGGAATCGGCGAAGAAATTTGCAGGCAACTCGCTTCAAAAGGATTCCGGCTGGTGCTTTCCGCCAGGAACGAGGCAAAGCTAAACGAGCTGAAAGCTGTTTTGCCACATTCGGAAGAGCACATTGTGCTGCCCCTCGACCTGGAACATTCGGAGAATTTTGCAGAGCTTGCTAAAGACGTGATCTCACGTACACAGCGCATCGATTTCCTCTACAATATCGGTGGATTGAGTCAGCGGGCCGAAGCATCGGAAACCTCGCTGGAGGTAGACCGCAAAATCATGGAGATCAATTATTTCGGAACGATCGCCCTTACGAAAGCCGTACTACCGTTTATGCAGCAACAGAAAAGCGGGCACATCATCGCCATTTCGAGTATTGCGGGCAAATTCGGCTTTTACCTGCGCTCGGCTTACAGCGCTTCCAAGCACGCGCTTCACGGTTTTTTCGAAAGCCTGCTGCTCGAGGAAGCGAAAAACAACATTTACGTAACGATCGCCTGTCCGGGAAAGATCAATACGCCGATCTCCGTCAGTGCACTGAATAAGGACGGAAAAGCCCATGGCGTGATGGACCACAATCAATCGACCGGCATGCCTGTGAGCGAATGCGTGAACATTCTTCTGAAAGCGGTCGATAAGCGCAAAAAAGAGATCCTGATCGGCAATAAAGAGATCAAAGCCGTTACTTTGAAGCGCTTTTTTCCACGGTTATTCTGGAAGATCATTGCGAAGCAGTCGGCGACCTGATTAAAAAATGTTGAATTTTTAATGTTGAATTTTTAATGTTGAATTCTATGGAACATTCCGAGCTAAAGTCCGGGCTGCACAAGCTGATCGATGAGCTAACCGACGAATCGGTACTGCGGTCTGTGTATGTTTTATTGTCGGCCAGCAAGCTGAACCAGGATAAAGACTGGCTCGAAGCGCTTCCGGCGAATATACAGGAGCATCTGATCCATGGAATTTTACAGTCAGAAGGAATTGCGCCGAATGACCGCGAAGAAGTGCTGAAGCAGTTAGCGGAAAAACATCCCGAACTGAAATTAAAATAGACAGGTTTGCTCTCCCGGATTTAAAACCAGAAATCCGTGAACTTCCACCTGCAAAAAAATAATCGCCCGTTGGGAATACCAACGTAAAATTTCACTTACTTCACTGAACGATGCGTTGAACGTATGCTTACATGCGTTGTCGGCCACATTCACTATTAACACTGAATTTCTTATGAACCCCTATTCCATGAACAGCTCCTGAGCCGGACGAATCGACCGACTTCCATTTTTTTCCACTTCACAAATACCATTAAACACGCACTATGAAAAAAATTGTTCACCTCCTTTTTTGCCTGTTCTTCGTTGCAGCAGGTACGCTTTATGCCGGAAATTCCGGTACAATCAGCGGCAATTCTACCGTGCTGATCGACGATCCACTATGTCCCTGCGATTCCCTGCATCCTACATTTTCCGGCGGAGTCAGCGGCTGTTCAGGCGAATTCACCTCGACAATTGTGCTACCGGAATGTATGAATACTGGTTTTCCTGTCGCCTATACCTGGCTGGTAGACGGCGCTTTTGCCGGCGCAGGAGCAACCCTCAATTATACATTTCCCGGTAGCGGAACCTATAACCTGTGCATGCGGGTTTTCGTCATACTTCCGAACGAAGAAACCTGTATACAAGAAGTCTGTCGCAAAGTCACAATCGAAGAATGCTGTCCGTGTGACGCGCTCCTGCCGTCTTTCAGCACATCGGTTAACGGTTGTGATGGCTTTTTTGAATCAACATCCATCTTACTTCCATGCATGGAAGTAGCGGCACATGTTCGTTACGACTGGACGGTTAACGGAGCCGCTGCCGGATCAGGATCATCCCTTAATTATACATTCCCGGGCAACGGAACGTACACCGTGTGCCTGACGGTTACAACGCTGCTTCCTGATGCAAACGACTGTATCAAACAAGTTTGTTACGATGTCACGGTCGAAGAATGCTGCCCGTGTGATGCTTTGCTGCCGTCTTTCAGCACATCCCTTAACGGTTGCGACGGCTTGTTCGAATCGACGAGCACTATACCGCCGTGCATGGAGATCTGGGCTCATGTTCGTTATGACTGGACAGTCAACGGAATTGCTGCCGGATCAGGCTCCTCTTTTGCCTACACATTCCCGGGCAGCGGAACATATACCGTTTGCCTGACAGTCACAACACTTCTTCCGGACGGAAACGACTGCATAAAGACGATTTGCCAGGAGATAACCGTCAATTGCCCGGATTCCTTCCGACTGCAGCCAACTGAAAAAGCGCAGCTCGATAAATCCCTGCTGCTCTATCCGAATCCGGCAACGGATGAACTGCACATCGAACTGGAACTGAAAGAGGCCGGCGAAGTGAACATTGCACTGAAATCGATGGACGGCAAAACAGTATTGTCCGAAAAAAGAACGGCAGCGGTCGGAAAACAGGAAATTACGGTGAATATGCCGGCTTCCGTTGCCAACACCGTTATTTTCCTCGAGCTCACAGCAGGCACGGAAAAGATCGTCCGAAAGGTGACCGTTTCCGGCAAGTGACACCAAATTTAGTAATCATTAAAAAAGGCCGTTCCAGTAATGGACGGCCTTTATCGTATTCGAAAACCTGTTTCGGCAATGATCAGATCATGTCTTTCTCGATCAGGAAACGCGCAACATTGGCCTCGATCCTTTTCGCGATGTTCGATGTGTCTTCTTTGATGAATTCTTTTCCTGTGATTCGCTCGAACAGCTCGATGTAGCGATCGGTGATCGTATCGACAAAACTGTCGGGCATTTCCGGCATTGTCTGCCCTTCAAGGCCCTGGAAACCATTTTCGATGAGCCACTGGCGCACAAATTCTTTCGACAGCTGTTTCTGCTGCTCGCCTTTATCCTGGCGTTCCTGGTAGCCTTCGGCATAAAAGTAGCGGGAAGAATCCGGCGTGTGGATCTCGTCGATCAGGATCACTTCGCCGTTGAGCATACCGAATTCGTATTTCGTATCGACCAGGATCAATCCTCTTTCGGCAGCCATTTCGGTCCCGCGCTGAAACAACGCACGCGTATAAGCTTCCATTTTTTCGTATACATCCTGCGGAACGATTCCTTGCGACAAAATGTCTTCGCGTGAAATATCTTCGTCGTGGCCTTCTTCGGCTTTCGTTGCAGGCGTAATGATCGGCTCCGGGAAACGATCATTCTCTTTCATGCCTTCCGGCAATGCAACCCCGCACAGCATGCGTTTTCCGAGTGCATATTCCCGCGCAGCATGACCTGCCATGTATCCGCGGATCACCATTTCAACGCGAACAGGATCACAGGCGTAGCCAATAGCCACAGCCGGATCAGGCGTTCCAAGCAACCAGTTCGGAACAATATCGCGCGTAGCGTCGAGGAACATCGTCGCTACCTGGTTCAGCACTTGCCCTTTATAAGGAATTCCTTTCGGAAGAATATGGTCGAAGGCAGAGATCCGGTCACTGGCCACCATCACCACGAGGTCGTTGTTCAGGGTGTAAACTTCCCTCACCTTTCCGCGGTATACGTCTTTCTGGCCGGGGAATTTAAAATTTGTACTTGTTATTGTCTGATTGCTCATGTTTCTAGAGATACGGTTGGTCCGGGATGCATCCCGGACTTACCGGAATAGATTCCGGAGATTATTTCTTGTTTTTCTCTTCCTCTTTGCGGGCGATGGATTCTTCTTTTTCTTTCTGCTCGGCTTTCTCGAAGGCATCGATGATACGTTTTACGAGGTTGTGGCGGATCACGTCGTTCTGCGTAAGCTTAACGATCTCCAAACCTTCCACGTCGCCGAGAATATCGAGTGCATAGGACAATCCCGAACGCTGACGGTGCGGCAGATCGACCTGCGACATGTCTCCCGTGATCACGAACTGGGCGGTTTGCCCCATCCGGGTGAGGAACATTTTCATCTGCATAACGGTTGCATTCTGCGCCTCATCGAGGATCACGAACGCTTTATCGAGCGTGCGCCCGCGCATAAATGCCAGCGGTGCAATTTCGATGATCCCGAACTCGATCATATCGGCCAGCTTTTCCGGTGCGATCATGTCGCGCAGCGCGTCGTATAACGGCATGAGGTACGGATCGAGCTTTTCTTTCAGGTCGCCCGGAAGAAAGCCCAGGTTCTCGCCTGCTTCAACTGCCGGACGTGTCAGGATGATGCGCTTCACTTCTTTCGCTTTCAGCGCACGCACCGCCAGGGCAACAGCTGTATAGGTCTTACCGGTTCCCGCAGGACCGACGGCAAATACCATATCGCTTTTGTTGACAGCCTGCACGAGCTTTCGCTGATTGACGGTTTTCGCTTTGATCTTGACGCCGCCGTTTCCGTGGACAAGTGTTTCAGAACCGTCGGACGACAGCATCACCGAGCCGTCTTCCAGCATGAGGTTGTCGATGTTGTTTTCCGTCAGAATGCTGAATTCACTGAAATGCGTTAGCATCAGCTCGAGCTTTCGCTCAAACTCTTCCATTACTTCGTCGTCGCCGGCAATCGTTAGCTCATTGCCGCGCGCGTTGATCTGCAGTTTCGGAAAAAACGTTCTGATGTACTTCAGGTTGGAGTTGTTGACACCGAAGAACTCTGCGATGTTCACCCCGGTGATTTCAATTTTCTTTTCTATCAATGTGGATAAATCTTTACTTGAGTACTAATGCTTACGAAATATAAGCCTTATTTTTGGATCAAAATTAATCAATTTTTGTTGCTGTTAAAAGCGAAAAAACAAGGATGCGAATTATCACACTGACAACAGATATGGGAGTGAGCGATCACTATGTCGCTGCACTCAAGGGAAGTATCTTCCGGCTCGACGCCGAAGCACGTGTCATTGATATCTCACACAGCATCCGCGCATTCGATATCGTGCAGGCAAGCTATTGTATTCAAAGCGTTTACAACGAATTTCCGAAAGGAAGCGTGCACATTATTGGTGTCGACAGCGAGCCGGTGATCAATGCCCGCGACGGAAGCTACCCGGCGATCATGCTGATGAACGGACATTATTTCGTTGGAAATGACAACGGTATTTTTGCGCTGCTGCTGAAAGAAGAACAGCCCGAAGGCTTCTGGTTCATCGACGATGCGCTCTCGCACCCGGCCGGATTCCGCTTTCCGACAAAGAATATTTTCGTTCCCGCGGCAGTGAAAATTGCACAGGGAACTCCCATCGACAGCTTTGCATCCGTTCAGGAAGAATGGAAACGCGCGTTTACCGTGAACCCGGTGCTCGAGGAAAACCTCATCAAAGGCTCGATCATTCACATCGACCATTACGGAAACGCGATCACGAATATTTCGCGGGAGCTGTTTGCCCGTTTCGAGGAAAACACGCCCTTCACGATCCTGTTCCGCAAGCGCGATTATTACATCGACACGATCTCAGGCTCTTACAACGAAGTACAGCCCGGCGAGCGCGTTGCGATCTTTAACAGCAACGACCATTTGGAAATTGCCATCAACAAAGGCGCAAGAGGCGTTAACGGCGGCGCCGACAGCCTGTTCGGGCTGCACGTAGGCGATGTCGTTCGCGTGGAATTCACGCCGCGCGGATCGGCCAGAACAATCGATTCATTATTTTAATTTATGGTAACACGTATTGTCAAACTGACATTCTCAGAAGACAAAATCGACACATTTATGGCCTTTTTCGACACCATCGATACACAGGTCAGCCGTTTCAACGGATGCAACGGTATGCGGCTGCTCCGCGACATTCACCACCCGGAAGTCGTTTTCACTTACAGCTACTGGAACAGTGAAGAAGCACTGAACAAGTACCGCGATTCAGACCTGTTCGGCACGGTGTGGCCAACGATCAAACCATGGTTCGGCGCAAAGCCGGAAGCCTGGACAGTGAGCACCTATTTCGAGGACGGACAGTTTTCCACCAACCAAAACGCATAACCTGCGTTACTGATTGCATTGGCGGTTGAACGGGCTGACGAAAAAAACGTATTTTTGACCCACTTTAAAGAGCATGAGAGCATTATTTTGGAAAGAGATCAGGAGCTTTTTGGGTTCCATGATCGGATACATTTTTATACTGATCTTCCTGATCGCTTCGGGAGTTATACACTGGTATATCTCCTGGGAAGGGAACTTACTGGAAGGAACGGAAGTTGACCTGATTCCTTTTTTTAACTTTTCGCCATGGGTCTTCCTGATCCTGATTCCCGCAATTACCATGCGGTCCATCGCCGAAGAGCGCCGGAACGGAACGATCGAATTGCTGTTCACCAGGCCCATTACCGACCTGAAGCTCGTTCTGGCGAAATATTTCGCAGGCGTGGCGCTCGTGATCATCGCACTCATTCCTACAATCGTTTATTATTTGTCCATGCGGTCGCTTGGCGTGAACACGACCTCAGAAGACGGTTCCGTGATCTCCGTGATCGACGAAGGCGCCATGATCACTTCCTATTTCGGACTGATCCTGTTAGGCTCGGCATTCGTTGCCATTGGTATTTTTGCTTCGTCCATTACCAGCTCGCAGATCGTTGCGTTTATACTCGGACTGTTCCTCTGCCTCATCTTCTGGATCGGGCTGGGATTGCTCGGATCGTATAACCTGATGGGCGAGCTCGACGTTGTGTTCCAGTCGGCCGGAATCGAAAAACATTACCAGGCCATTATGAAAGGCGTTATCGACACCGGCGACCTGCTTTATTTCTTCGGACTGATCGTTGTTTTCATCACCGCCTCACTCACCGTCATTAAATCATTAAAGCGTTAAGTCATGGCAGAAACGTCCAAATCCGTCAAGCAGATCTACAACTGGCTGCTGCTCGCGATCGTTATCGTCGTCGTTATTCTCATTAATATCATCGGTACGTATATGTACAAGCGTATCGATATGACCGAGGACAGCCGTTATTCCCTTTCGGAAGGAACGGTGAAATTCCTTGAAAGCAAAAGCCAGCTTAAGAACAGGCTGCTCATCAAGATCTACCTGCAGGGAAACCTGCCATCCGAGCTGAAACGCTTCCGCAATGCGATCGAAGCCAAGCTCACGGAATTCAAGCAATTTGCCGGAGACCGGATCGAATACGAATTCATCGACCCGAAACAAGGAAGCGAATCCGACCAGGCTTTTCTTTTTGAAAATCTCTACGACAAAGGCCGCGGCATTATTCCGCTGCGCCTGCAATTCACCAAAGACGGCGTGCACAACGAAATGGAAGTATGGCCGGGCGCTATTCTCGAATACGGCGGTACCACCAGGAACAGCATCCAATTCCTTCCGGGAACCGTGCAGGGACAATTTTACACGCTGAACCCGAATTTCGAGAACCAGATCCAGAATTCGGTGAACAACCTGGAATACATGCTCATTTCGGCCATTCGCAGGGCTACGCTCGAAGAAAAACCGAGAATCGCTTTCCTGCAGGGACACGGCGAATTACAATTCAAAGAAACACAGCGCGTGCGCACGCTCATCAGCCCGTACTTCTCTGTCGAGAACCTGACACTGAACGATTCAATCGAAGCGCTCAACGGCGTAAAAGGACTCGTGATCGCACGGCCAACGCAGCCTTTTTCCGATAAAGACCTGTATCTCATCGACCAGTTCGTGATGCGAGGCGGACGACTGATGTGCTTCATCGATAAGCTCGCATTCCCGGAAGACACGCTGAATATGAAAGGCATGGTGCATACCACGCGGCTGAACATCGGGATCGACAAAATGCTGTTCGATTACGGCATCAAGCTGAATGACAATTACGTCGTGGATGCGTTCTGCGCACCAAAAGCCGTTCCGATGGCCAAACAAAGTATTATTCCGTGGTTTTACGACGTTGCGGCGTCACAGACTACGCACCCGATCTCCCGGAACATCGATCCGGTAATGTTGCGCTACGTATCGGAGATTGAATTCACCAATGGAGAAAACCGTGTTGCGAGCCCTGTTCTCACGAGCTCTCCGAATTCAACCACCACCGGGCTTGCCCCGCTGATCAGCCTCGGCATGCCGCTGAATTACGACCAGAACAACCCTAAGCTCGTTCCCAATCCGGAAGATGAATCCAATAAAGTCTGTCTCGCCGGGCTTGTGGAAGGAAAATTCGAATCGCATTTCAAAAACAGGATCGCCGATGCTTTTTCCAAAAACGCCGATATAAAGTTCCTGGAAAAAAGCTCCAAAGAAGGCAAAGTACTCGTTGTAGGGAACGGACGCTTTATCCGCAACTACTACGATTCGATGCAAAACGCCATGGGTGTGATGCAATACCGCCCGAACGCCTTCAACAACCTCCGCATGGACGAAACGATGGCCAAATTCGACGGTGCACCACCGATCATTTACGGAAACCAGGAATTTTTCCAGAACATTGTCGACTACATGATGGACGATAATTCCGTGCTCGACCTGCGCAGCCGACAGATCGACATTCACCCGATCGACCAGGAAAAAGTGAAGACCGAAGCAGGGTTCTACAAGTTTATCAACATTGTAATTCCCTCCCTTTCGATCTTAATCCTGGCTTTTTTACTTTTTTACTTACGAAAACGACGTTACGCACGTTCTTAATAGCATGAAACGATTAATTTATCTTTGCATCGGCCTGCTTGTAGTGGCCGGACTCGGTTATCTGACGTATAACCTGACAACGAAAAGCGGGAAATCCGACACAAAAGTAGCAGCGCTCGATTTTGAGATCAAGGACACGGCTTCCGTAGACAGGATCATTATTACCGAGCCGAACGGAGCAGAGATCGAGCTGGTGCGCGACGGAAAAAAATGGACAGACAAAGACGGCGGCTGCGTGCAGCAGGTACCTGTTCTGAACATTCTCGAAGCAGCTGTTAACATTCGTTTCAAAGGCTACATTCCGGACAATTCCATGAAAACCATTATTAACCGCATGGCAACGATCGGAACCAGCGTTAAGTTCCACCAGAATGGTGAATGGACGAAAACATGGTACATCGGCAGCGCAACACCCGATCATTACGGTACTTACATGCTCGTAGAATCCGCTGAGAACGGCCGAAGCGATCTCCCCGTGATCATGGAGATCAAAGGACTGAAAGGCATCGTCGGGCCGCGTTTCTTCGCAGATATCCGCCGCTGGGCCTGTACCGAGATTTTCTCGCTGGGCATCCACGAGATCGCTTCCGTGAATGTGAAGCACAACGGAAAGCCCGAGCGCAATTTCAAGGTCGATAAATACGGCGGCCGATTCAGCGTTACCACCAACGGAAAGCCGTTCCCTGCTATCGACACGAACATGGTGCTGCGCTACCTGCAAAATTACAAGCTCGTTCACTTCGAAAACATCAATTCAGAGCTTTCGCCCAAACAGGTCGACAGTATTAAGCACGCGGTTCCTTTCTGTGAGCTGACGCTGAAAACCACAAAAGGAAAAGTATCGAAGCTGCGCATGTTCAGAAGGAATTCCGATAACGGCGAAGATTCAGAAGTCACCAACGAGTATGGAGAAGAAGTGAACTGGGACGCCAACCGTTTCTGGTGCGAGCTGCCGAACGGCGAAGTGGTGAAATGCCAGTATTTCGTATTCAGTCCGCTGATCATGGGGAATATTTACTTCAATTACGGCCAGCAGCAGGCAATCGTTCAACCCTAAGCGGCGTTTGTTCATTACCGGTTGAAAAGTACTTGAAAGTAATCCGAATGCGGCTCATTACAGAGCTTAAAATGCCTATATTTGTGGGTTGAAAAACAATCGAAAGTATATGAATTTCATCGTCTCCAGCACGAATTTACTCAGACATTTACAAAGCATCAGCGGCGTACTCAGCACGAGTAACACGCTTCCTATCCTCGATAACTTTTTATTCGATATCCAGGACGGCCAGTTAACCATTTCAGCTTCTGACCTGGAAACGACGATGCGTACCACGATGCCTGTTGAAGCAACAGAAACCGGCCGTATTGCCATTCCTGCGAAAATGCTGCTGGAAGTGCTGAAAAACCTTCCCGACCAGCCGTGCACGTTCTTAGTGGACAACACGAACTTCGGGATCGAGATCGCTTACGATAACGGAAAGTCGAAAATGGTTGGTTTTAACGGGGACGATTTCCCGAAAACACCGGCGATCGAAAAAGGAACAAGCATTCGCATCTCCGGCGATATCATTTCGCGGGCGATCAACAAAACGCTTTTCGCTACCGGGAACGACGATCTTCGCCCGGTGATGAGCGGCGTTTACTGCCAGTTCAGCCCTTCCGACATTACCTTTGTTGCAACGGACGCACACAAGCTTGTTCGTTACCGCCGCACAGACAGTCAGTCAACAGGCGGATCGGCATTCATTCTTCCTAAAAAACCGTTGAATCTGTTGAAATCCAATCTTCGCGGCGACGAGGAAGTATTGGTTGAATATTCGGATTCCAACGCTGTTTTCACCTTCAGCGACATCGTTCTGATGTGCCGCCTGATCGATGGAAAATACCCGAATTACGAAGCCGTTATTCCGAAAGAAAACCCGAACGTGCTGATCGTTGACCGTGCGCAGATCCTCGGAGCGATCAAACGTGTTTCGATCTTCGCCAATAAAACAACGCACCAGGTAAAGCTGCGCATCGCAGGAAGCGAGCTCAACATTTCCGCGGAAGACCTCGATTTTTCCAATGAAGCGAACGAGCGACTCACTTGCTCTTACGACGGTTCCGACCTCGAGATCGCGTTCAACTCACGCTTCCTGATGGAAATGCTGAACAACATCGATTCATCCGAAGTGAAAATCGCTATGAGCGAGCCGAGCAGAGCCGGTTTATTGATGCCGAATTCATCCGATAACGAAAACGAAGACATTCTCATGCTGGTGATGCCGGTGATGCTGAACAGGTAATCGTTACATTATTATAATAAAGGGGCGGAACATATTCCGCCCCTTTTTGTTTTACTGGAAGTAGGTAGGGGATGCATCCCCTACCTACTACATACATCCGAGACGACCATCCACACGTTCGTTAAAAACTTGTTATCCGAAAACACCTGATCGCTTTTGGCACGATATCGGTTTACCGGTTAGCAACTTCAAAATTGATTGCCATGAAAAAAATGTACCTTCTCGCAGTAATCGCTCTAATGACACAGTTCAGCTTCGGAGCAGAATTATTTGTTCGCGTTATGCGTTCCGGATCACACATTGCAACGGCATCCAATCAGACGCAGGCGAATACCAGCAACATTTATCGTTTCTTCGAGCTTCCGGGCGGATACACGACATTACAGATCACCGATCAGCAAAGCGGATACGGCATTTACAACGGATCTCTGAACATTGCCGCTAACCAGCGCGTCGTAGCCGAGATCGACTATTACGGGAACCTGCAGATCATTCAAACGGCTTACATCGCAAGCACTAACTGGTATACCATGGGAAATCCGGGAAACGTAGTCATCAATCCGCCGGTTACTATGCCCTACCCGAACAACGGCGGTTATTACCCGGCTCCGAATCCGTCCAACGACCAGGCTTTCCTGCAATTCCTCGGAATGATCGACGACGAGGCTTTTGATTCCAGCAAACTCGATCTTGCAAAGAGCTATGTGAATAAAACCAATGTTTCTGCGCAGCAGATCACCGATATAAGCAAAAGGTTCACCTTCGATTCCAACCGACTGGACTGGACCAAATATGCCTACAGCAAGTGTTACGACAAAGCTAACTACTTCCTGTTAAAAAGCACCTTCACGTTCTCTTCCAATTACAGCGCACTGGAAGATTACATTGAAGGCCAATAGCAAACCGTTCCGCCCTGCGGACGATGAACAACCCAAACCCTTCAACGCCGGACAGCTAACGTCCGGCGTTGTTTTTTACCACAAGCTGTATTCCGCTCCATTACTTTTTAGCATAAAGGTGAAATTTACCTTATCTTTGTTTACTCAGATTTATCAGATGAAAGAAATCAATTTGTCAGAGCTGGAAGCAGCTTTCAACGCAAAACTGGAAAAGGAAATTCGCATCGAGCCGAATGACTGGATGCCGGCTGACTACCGTAAAACGCTTATTCGCCAGATCTCCCAGCATGCGCATTCTGAAATCGTCGGAATGCTGCCGGAAGGAAACTGGATCACGCGTGCGCCGAATCTCCGGAGAAAAGCCGTTTTGCTGGCAAAAGTACAGGACGAAGCCGGACATGGCCTCTACCTCTACAGTGCCGTTGAAACACTCGGTGCAGACCGCGAAGCAACAATTGACGATCTTCATTCCGGGAAAGCGAAGTATTCTTCGATCTTCAATTATCCAACCGTTTCCTGGGCGGATATGGGTGCTGTAGGCTGGCTGGTCGACGGTGCAGCGATCATGAACCAGGTTCCGCTTTGCCGCTGCTCTTACGGGCCGTATGCACGTGCGATGGTGCGTGTCTGCAAAGAAGAATCGTTTCATCAGCGACAAGGATTCGAGATCATTTCCAAACTGGCCCTCGGTACGCCGGAACAGAAAGAAATGGCGCAGGATTCCCTCAACCGCTGGTGGTGGCCGTCCTTAATGATGTTTGGCCCGAACGATGCCAATTCCGGGCACACACAACAATCCATGGCCTGGAAGATCAAGCGCAGCACCAACGACGAATTGCGTCAGCTTTTTGTAGACGTAACCGTTCCGCAGGCTGAAATGATCGGCCTTACGATTCCTGATCCGGACCTGAAATGGAACCAGGAGACCGGACATTACGAAACCGGCGAGATCAACTGGGATGAATTCTGGGCGGTCGTTAATGGAAACGGCCCGTGCAACGAACAACGCGTTTCGGCAAGAAAACAAGCCAAAGAAAACGGCCTGTGGGTGCGCGAAGCCGCTATGGCACATGCTGAAAAGCGTAAAGCCCGCCAGGCATCTTAATTACTACTGAATAAAAAGAACAACGATATGTCACAGACAGAATGGCCTTTGTGGGAAGTCTTCATCCGAAGCAAACAGGGATTGAATCACAAACACGTTGGCAGCCTTCGCGCCGCCGATGCTGAAATGGCAGTTGAAAACGCGCGCGACGTGTATACGCGACGCAGCGAAGGAATCAGTATCTGGGTCGTGGAATCCAACCAGATCTTTGCTTCCGATCCGACAGAAGCAGAAGAATTATTCGAACCTGCTCACAGCAAAGTATACCGTCACCCGACGTTCTACGATGTGCCGGATGGGATCTCTCATATGTAATAGATTCAGGACAACAGGAGTTCAGGATCCTGCTATCTTAATAGCATGACGTCTTCATATCCCCTTTTCTCAAGACACAAAAAATGAATAACGCTTTATTTACATACACCCTTCGCATTGCAGACGACAGTCTGATCCTTGGCCACCGCGTTTCGGAATGGTGCGGACACGGGCCTATCCTGGAAGAAGATATCGCATTGACGAACATTGCGCTCGACCTCATAGGGCAGGCAACAAGCTTGCTGGAATATGCGGCGCTGACAGAAGGAAAAGGCCGTTCGGCCGACGATCTCGCTTTTCTTCGCTACGAAAAACACTATACCAATGCTTTGCTGGTGGAACAGCCTAACGGCGATTTCGGTAAAACGATCGTTCGTCAATGGTTGTTTGATACGTTCAGATTGTTCTTTTACGAAGCGCTTACGCATTCAAAAGACGAACAGCTGGCTGCAATTGCCGAAAAGTCACTGAAGGAAACAAAATACCATTGCAAGCATTCTTCGGAATGGGTGATCCGCCTCGGCGACGGAACGGAAGAATCGCATCAGCGTACACAGGCTGCAGTCGATGCATTGTGGCGCTTCGCGGATGAATTGTTCTTCCAGGACGAAACGGACCAGGAGCTGATTGCTGCGGGAATTGCCGTTGACCTTGTGCCTTTGCGCGCTTTGTGGATGGAACGCATTCAGCACGTGCTGAACGAATCGACCTTGCGCCTCCCGGAAAATAACTGGACACAAAAAGGCGGACGCACAGGAAACCACTCGGAACACCTGGGCTACCTTTTAACGGAAATGCAGTACATGCAGCGGGCCTATCCCGGAATGGAATGGTAACGGAAACAGCTATCTGGGAATGGCTCGAGGAAGTACACGATCCGGAAGTTCCGGTATTGTCGGTTGTCGACCTCGGTGTTGTGCGCTCTGTGAGCCTGCTCAACAACGAAGCTGAAATCATCATCACACCAACGTATTCCGGCTGCCCGGCTATGCAGATCATCGAAAGTGGCATCCGGTCGAAGCTGGCCGAGCACGGCATTAAAAAAATCACCGTAACAACCGTTCTTTCTCCCGCCTGGACAACCGACTGGCTTTCCGAGAACGGACGCAAAAAACTTAGGGAATACGGAATCGCTCCACCCGAGAACGAAGTGGATAAAAGCGTCCTGTTCTCAAAACCGACCGTTGTTCCCTGCCCTATTTGTCATTCGAAAGACACAAGAATGGTGAGCCAGTTCGGCAGCACCTCGTGCAAAGCGCATTATCAATGCAATACCTGCAAAGAGCCGTTTGATTATTTCAAATGCCTTCGGTAATGTTGAATTCCTGGTGTTGGATTTTTAATAAAAAATTATTTCAGAAGACGTCTCTCAGTAGTTTCACAGCAAATTTCCATTCAACCTTCAACGATTAGTCATTCAACATTAGTTAAAGCCTGTCACTTCCAGCTTCGCATTTTTCCCTGTGTACTGATCGAACGAATCGATGCCGACCGCTGCATAATCTGTTTTTTCCTCGGGTAATTTCAAATAGCAGGCGTATGTCATCTGTACGTGCTCTTTGCTTTTCGGCGTAGCGAAACGGAAACGCTTTTCCTTGATGACTTTCCCGTTAGCGAAACATTTCAAGGTCAGAGTTGCGGTGTTTTTACCTGATAATGAATGAATAGACAGCGAAGCTTTCAGCCATTTTTCTTTTTTGATGCTGAACGCTCCGGCTCCGAATTCACCGCCCATTTTTGCTGAAACGGTGTCATGTGTGAACACTTCGATCCGGGAAACATGCAGCGCCGATTCATCCGGAAATTCATCCGTATCGAGCAGGCTGTAATCGAGCGGCGAAGGATTCCAGTCGAGGTAAATGGCTTTGTAGTAACGGGCATTCATGTGATCGTAATGCAGCACCGTTGCGTTGTACTGCCCGATCTGGAAAAGGTTCACAACAATAAGATACGAGCCAAGCCCGATGATTGCCCAACGTTTCCAATCTGCGTAAAAGCGCTCGATGAATGCTCCCAGCGCAAGCGCAAGCACGGGATAACTCTGTGTGAGCGCACGCGTTGAATAGCTCGCTCCGTAGCGCCAGTCAGACCAGGCAATGACAATCCAGATATTCAGGATGCAAAAGGTGATGATGGCTTTTCTGAACGGTTTTCCTTTCAGGAAGAACAATCCGGCAATCATGAAAAGAGCGATGGGCGTGTAGATGAACCAGCCTTTTTCGAACCCGAACAATACGCGGAACCACGGATTGAAGAAGAACCATTTGCTGCCCACGTCGTAGATCCAGGAACCGGTGGCGTGTTTCCAGTAAAGCAATTGCGGCAGTATTCCGATCAAACCGCCGAAAACGGTCCATAAGACGTGTTTACGATTGGCTTTCACAAGCGCCCATTTGGTTTTCAGGCTGCCCGATTGTTCGAGGCTCCACAAAATCGGAATGAACACGATGATCAATTCGGTTGGCCGCGAAATGGTCGCAATACCTGCAACAAATCCAATGGCAAAAGCTGTTCTGATCTTCGGCTGTTCGTGCCAGCGGATCGTGAGCCAGAGCATGAGCGCATACAACGGAAAAATGAACGCGTGGCTCATGGCGCCGTCAACGCTGACGTATTGCAGCACATTACTCGCCAGGCAGATCAGCAGCAAGGTCAGCGCGGTAACTTTTTCGGAATAGAACCGCAGTAACACCTTTCTCAGGATAAAGCAGCCGACGATGAACCAGAATACGGCTCCGAACATGATCGCGTATTGATAGGGCCAGGAAAAGCCGTCTTCGGGCGCATCGCTGAAATGAGCAATGGCGTGGCCGGCGTAAAAGAACGGTAATTCCATGATGGCAACTCCGCCGAGGTATTTGAATGCATAGCCGCCTTTTTCGAGTTTCGTCGCCTGGTAAAGCTCTCCGCCGGAAACGTTGTATTTTTTATCGATCGCCGGAAACCATTTCAGCTCTTTGACATCGTCGTAAATGAGCAATCCGGGCAAGTACATGTAGTAGCCGAGCGCATCCCAGGTGGTGGCGTTGTAACCGTTTTTACTTTCATTGGTGAAATAGCTGAAACGAATGGTGAGCGCTGTCGCCAGCACGATGAAACAGGCCCAAATGGACAACGAACGAATTCCGGATTGCATGTCGTAAATATAGCAAGCTTTCGTAAACGGCGAATAACCTGCATCTGATCAGTCGTCCAGCAGATCTTCGTTCTCCGCAGATCGGTGAATCTTATAGCGCTGCAGCTCGAAAGGCAGGCGAAGTCCGTAGGCTCCGATTGCTGCAAGAATACCGCGAATGAGCATATCGCTGTCGTGTGGAATGCCGGTGCGGTCGTTCAGGCAGATGTACAGCAGAAAAGTGAGCACGAAAAGCCCGTAACCAAGCCAGTAAGCAACGAGGCTTTCGCGTGCAACGCCCCATGCGATCATGACATAGAGTACCGTTAAAACAGAAGCAGCGATCATTGCCGGAAACTGGTAGCTCAGCATAAAATGCAGATCCTGCGAAGCTGTGTACCAGCTGGCGGCGGCAAGCAGCAAAAAGTAATAGCCGAAACGACGGAAACTTTTCACCGGGTGCGAGCGGTTTACAGGACTGTGCAATCCGTCGACGATCACATCGAAGACTTTTGTTTTGCGATCGAACACGAGCCTGATCTCTTCGAATAGCTGGCCTTCTACAGGGATCTTTACCGGTTCCGTTAAAGAAACGCTTCCTTCGAACAGCAGCTCGCCGTTGAGCGCAATTTCGACGTCACCCGACTCATCATCCCACGAGAGGGAAAGATGACGGCCTTTCAGCTGCGTAATAGGATAAACCTGGTCGGATTGCATGCCATGAATATAAAAAAGATTGTTCTGGTAGCGTGCTTTACAACAAAGGCTGCAAGCCTGTCTTTCTTAACATTTCCTACTATGGCATTTCAGTTTGTTTTTTTATTTTAGCTACTACCCGAAGTTTAAATAACCAAGTCAATATACACAGTATAAAGACACTACGCTCATTTCCTGCAATGGAACTGTTTCGGATTGAACCGGCCATCGGCACTGAAAAGAGTTAAAATAAGGGATCAGAAATGTTCGTTTGCGTGATCGGATGAAGTGACCCAACATTTTTTAACATGTACTGCAACAATGGACTTAACAGATAATAAGATTCTTTTCCAAACCGTTCTTGACTCAACTGCATATGGTATTGCGGTGCTGCAGACTGTTTATACTGATGAAAAGGCGATCGATTTTTCAATCCTTCTGCTCAATAAAGCCGCACTCAGCCAGATCGGCGATGCAACTTACAAAGGAAAGCGATACACCGACGTCTTTCCGCTGAGCAGGAATACCGACATTCCCAAAAAGTTTACAGAAGTGGCCGAAACAGGTGTCACGGCGAACTTTGAGCAATGGTTTGACGACGGCGCGAAGAGCTGTTTCCGTTTTACGGTCGTTAAACAGGATGAATTGCTGGTAGTAACTACCGAAGACATAACCGAAAGTAAACAAACGGTGCTGGCACTGAATAATGCACTTAAGACTGCCGAAAAGCAAAAAAGACTGTACGATTCGATCACCAGCAATACACCGGACCTGGTATATGTGTTCAACCCCGAATATCGTTTTATTTATGCCAATAAAGCACTGCTCGCAATGTGGGGCAAAACAGAAGAAGCTGCTATTGGGCGTGGCTTAAGGGAAAACGGTTACGAAGAGTGGCATGCCCAGATGCACGAAAGAGAAATCGATGAAGTGATTGCTACGAAAAAAACGATCCGGGGAACAGTGTCGTTTCCGCATGCCGAACTGGGAAGCCGGGTGTATGACTATATTTTCGGGCCGGTCGTTAACGAAAATGGCGAAGTGGAAGCCATTGCCGGAATAACCCGCGATATTACTGAGATCAAACAGGCTGAAACAAGCCTCAAAGAACGGGAAAGTCATTTACGTGCTTTAATAAATGCATCTTCGGACGTGATTTACAGCCTGAATGCAGACTGGACAGTCATGAACCCCATGGATGGACGGGGATTCTTGGTAGACGCCAGTGCCCCGGTAGAAAACTGGATGGAAATAAACGTTTATCCGGAAGACCGTGAAGCTGTAAAAAAAGCAATAGCTGCCGCAATTGCAACGAAAAGCATTTTTGAAATGGAGCACCGCGTACTTACAGTGAATGGCTCTCCGGGATGGACTTTTTCAAGAGCGGTACCCATACTGGACGATGATAAGAATATCACAGAGTGGTTTGGAGCAGCCAGCGATATCACTGTGCGAAAGGAAATGGAACAATCGTTAAAGCTAAGCGAAAGCCGTTTCAGGGGACTTGCCGACGGAAGCCCTATGTTTGTCTTCATCATTGAACCGGATTCCTTAGCCCCTGTAAGCTACTGGAACAAAGCCTGGCTCGATTACACCGGGCAAAACATGGAAGAGGCGGTTGACCGGGCATGGGACGGGATTATCCATCCGGATGACGTACCAATTGTGATGAATTTTTATGGGGCTGCTTTTACCAGCAGGAAACCTTATTTCATTCCTGCTGTCAGAACGAAACGTCACGACGGAGTATATCGCTGGCACACATTTAAAGGAAATCCGCGGTATTTGCCCGACGGTAGCTTCAATGGATACGTCGGTGTGGGCTTTGACGTTCATGAACAAAAAATAACGGAAGAACGATTGGAATTCCTGGTGAGCGAACGCACCAGGGAACTGCAGCGCTCCAATGAAGACCTTCAGCAATTTGCACACGTTGCCTCCCATGATTTAAAAGAGCCCGTACGTAAAGTGAAGACTTTTGCAAGCAGATTAGAAGACCATCTGCAAAATAAACTGGATGAAAAAGCCGCTAAATTCATAGAGCGCATTCATGTGGCAACCGACCGCATGTTTACAATGATCGATGGTGTACTGACGTATTCGACCATCAACGAAGGTATGCAGCAACCTGAATCAGTCGATTTGAATGAAGTGCTGAAAAATATTGAAACAGACCTGGAAGTCGCTCTTCAACAAACCGGGGGATCCATTCACTACACGAATCTCCCGGAGCTGGAAGGCGCACAGGTGTTGCTTTACCAGCTGTTCTACAACCTCATAAATAATTCTATTAAATTCGCTAAAGCAGATTCGACGCCCCGGATCACTATTTCCTCGGAGATAATCACTGAAAACGACAGCCGTTTCGCTCATATTTTGTTAAAGGACAACGGAATCGGTTTCGAGCAGTCGCAAGCCGAACAGATCTTTGAAACATTTACCCGGCTCAATCCGAAAGACAAATACGAAGGGACAGGGCTCGGCTTGTCGCTTTGCAAAAAGATCGTCGCGCGTCATGGTGGCGCGATTACCGCCAGCAGTGCGGATGACGATGGAGCGTTGTTTACGATCACATTGCCCTTAAAACAAACAGGGAAAGGTATTTAACAAATGTGACCACAATCGAATGATGCTAATCAAGCGTTTCGTGATAGATAGCCAGGAACTTTTTCTGCCGGAACCATTCGAGTGCAGGACGATACAGTAAGCGCATCATGAAAAAGCTCACGCCAAAATATGCGCACATGGAAATCGTAAATCCGAAAAGATTTTCAGGTCGTAAGCTGTATTCATTACGATTGATCACTTCAAAATAAACGAACAACGTGATCAGCAAAAATCCGAACACGTTATGAAGCCAGAAAAAGAACAGGAATAAAAAAGGCTTTCCCAATTGAAGGCAGATAAATGTTATTAAGGTATACAACGCCATCGTTCCTGACAGAACAATCATTTCCTCCATGCCCGGGTAACGGTAAACTGCGCTTAAATAAGTCATCAGGTTATCCCAGCAAACTCCGCCGTAGATCACAAAAGGAATCGCCAGGAGAAATTTGAGCGCTCTGATCCTTTTCAGAGAGAAACGCTGATTTTGAGGACTGTTGAAACCGTCCACCAGCAATTCGAAGCCCATGGGCTTTTCAATGAATTTCAGTTCCAGTTTTCCAAGAGTTTCATGTTCGGATACGGGGAAATCCTTCAGTTCCCGGAGATTCCGGTAGGCCACGATCTTTTCCTGCTGAAAGAATACTTCGATCTGCTGAAAACGTGCTTCCCAGCGAATGTCGAATTCTCGCAGGGGAAATTTAGGATGCTGGTATTTTTTCGAGTACATAAAAAACGTCCCGGCAAAAAACCGGGACGTTTCAAATATAAGGTATTTCGTTTACTTCGGATTACCCTAAAAACGGGTAACGGTAATCTATCGGCGGAACGAATGTTTCTTTGATCGTGCGGGCAGAAACCCACCGCAGCAGGTTCATCATGGCTCCGGCTTTGTCGTTCGTTCCCGAACCGCGCGCTCCGCCAAATGGCTGTTGTCCGACCACAGCGCCTGTAGGCTTGTCGTTGATGTAGAAATTCCCTGCAGCATTTTCCAGTGCTTTCGTAGCAGTCTGGATCGCGTAACGGTCATTCGACATAATCGATCCTGTTAACGCGTAATCGGATGTTTCGTCGAGCAATTTCAAGGTCGCTTCGAAGTCGTTCTCCGGGTACACGTATAAGGTGAGAACAGGCCCGAAGATCTCTTCGCTCAGTGTCCTGAATTTCGGGTTCGTCGTAACGATAACGGTTGGCTCGATGAAGTAACCGGTCGTTTTATCGTAGTTTCCTCCCACAATGATCTCGGCATCCGGCTGTGCTTTCGCGAAGTCGATGTAACCCGCGATCTTATCGAAAGCGCGCTCGTCGATCACGGCGTTGATGAAGTTGGTCGTATCTGCAGGAGATCCCATCTTGAACGACTGGATCTGCTCCACCATAATGCGCTTCACTTCCGGCCAGATATTGTCCGGAACATACCCGCGCGATGCAGCTGAGCATTTTTGTCCCTGGAATTCGAACGCCCCGCGCGAAAGTGCCGTAGCAACTTCAGCAGCATTGGCCGAACGGTGTACCATTACGAAGTCTTTTCCGCCTGTTTCCCCGACGATGCGCGGATAGGTGCGGTAATTTTCAATGTTGTTCCCGATCTCTTTCCACAAATTGCGGAAAACAGCCGTAGATCCTGTAAAATGTAATCCTGCAAGCGCTTTGTGCTTAAAGACCACATCTCCGGCAACCGGACCATCGACAGCAATCATGTTGATCACGCCATCCGGAACGCCGGCAGCTTTGAATAGATCCATGATCACCTGCGCGGAATACATCTGCGATTCAGCCGGCTTCCATACCACCACATTCCCCATCATTGCAGGAGCTGCACATAAGTTGGCAGCAATAGACGTGAAGTTAAACGGCGTTACCGCGAATACAAAACCTTCCAGCGGACGGTATTCCAGGCGGTTCCACATACCCGGAAGCGATTCCGGCTGTTCGCGGTAAACCTGTGTCAGGTATTGAACGTTGAAACGGAAAAAATCGATGAGCTCACAAGCTGCGTCGATCTCCGCCTGCATAACATTTTTCGATTGTGCCAGCATCGTCGCAGCATTCATCCTGTCGCGGAAAGGCCCGGCAAGCAGGTCAGCAGCTTTCAGGAAGATCGCAGCACGCTGTTCCCACGGCAAATTCGCCCATTGCTCACGCGCATTCAATGCGGCGTCGATCGCCATCGAAACGTGGCTTGCATCGCCATAATTGAAATGTCCGAGCACTTTTGCATGCTCGTGCGGCGGCGACATTGGTTTTTTCGTAGCAGTCGTTACTGCTTTGCCACCGATATATAAAGGAATTTCGATCGGAGCCTGGTTGTACATTCTGTTGTACTCAGCCAGTAGCGACTGCTGCTCTTTCGAGCCCGGAACATAAGGCTTAACAGGCTCGTTAACGGGAACCGGCACCTGGAATATTGCGTTAGACATACTTCAAAAAATTTTATGCAAATGTACGCATACTTCTCTTCAAAAAGAGGAATCCGACCCGCAGAAAGCAGGCAAAATATCATCGTGAATTGAAAGCTTAAAGACCGGGTATTTTCTACGCTCTCTGCGACCTTTGCGAAAAGACTTTTGCGAACTTCGCGGTAAAAAAGCTTTTACGTTAGTGTAATAAAGCACGTTAGAACAGCTTATCATTTTTTCGTAAACTTGCACCTGCTAATACCAACACTGTGAAAACGCTTTTACTCATTACCATTCATTCACTGATCTTTTCTGTTGCTTTTTCGCAGGACGAGGATCTGGACAAGCTGTGGGAAGATTTCCGCGGAGGTAGCTCTGCTCAGCGCGTGAAAGCCTGCGACGAGCTCACGCGCTATTACCACAGCGAAGCCCGCGATTCCCTGCGCATTATCGGTGAAGAGCTCTTTCTCTATGGCATCGATGAACATTATTACCCGGCGATCGAGCAGGGAAAGCTCACGCTGGCCGATTATTTCATTCTCTCCGGCAAAACAGCCGACGGTATCACCATGGCAAAAGCCTTGCTCTCGAATATGGAAGAACGCGGCGACGATCGCATGATCTCGGTCACTGCGGGAACCATCAGCCTGGGCTACGTGTTGCAGAAAGACGCCAAATCGGCCAATTACTGGGCAAAAAAAGCATCACGGGCCGGTGCCGGCAACACCGATCCGATCGTTAAGGCAGAATCCTGGATGACATTGGCAGAATCCTACTACCTGCTGAATCAAACCGACAAAGCAGTCGAAACGTACCAGAAATACATTACGATCATCAGGCCCTACAGGAAGTATCGCTCCATCAGTTCCGCGTATGCACGGCTGGGAGACATGTACCGCCTGAAAGGAAACATGGAGCTGGCCGCACGTTTCTTTCGCTATTCGATGGACAACGCAGAAAAATCAGGAAAAAGCATTGTGATCGCTCATGCGCTGAACAATATGGCGATCGTTTACTTCGAACAGGGCGATACGGTGAAAGCGCGCCAATCATTTGAAGAAGCCATGAAACTGCGGTTGAAGATCAACGATCCGATCGCCATTTCTGAGAGCTATTACAACATGGGCGATTACCATTACTACATTTCGAAATACGATGCGGCCAATGCCTGGTACCGGAAATCGCTCGAGTACTCCGGTGAGAACAACCTCCGGAACGAACAGGCCGATGCGCTGATGGCACTGGCAGAAGTTTCGAAGAATACCGGCGATTTCAAAGGCGCAACAGCCTACCTGGAGCAATATGTCGACCTGCAGCAGAAAATCGCTATTGATAACAGCTCAGACGACGAGGAAGTAGCCGACCTGCAGCGCACCATCATGCGTCTTGAAACGGAAAACGAGGTCAGGAACGGCCATTTCGGAATGAAACGATCCGACGGCTTCCGATGGGAGTGGCTGGTGATCGCTTTCCTGGGAACGATGCTGGTGTTAAGCCTGTTTATGAAACGCAAAACGGTGAGCCAGTAGTGAGATCGTTCGCTTCCGTTCGGAACTGACCGGTTTACGATCCTTTCAGACACATTTACAATCCTTATAAACACATTTACAGTCGTTTCAAGAAGATCTGCACACGGTTCAAGACAATCTGCAGGAGCGTCAGGCATATTTACACCCGTTTCAAACACGTTTACATTCGTTTCAAGAAGATCTGCACACGGTTCAAGACAATCTGCAGGAGCGTCAGGCACATTTACACCCGTTTCAAACACATTTACAGTCGTTTTAAAGAGATCTGCAGCCTCGTGGAACAGATCTGCAGACCGTTAGCGCATTTCTGAAGGTGGTTAACGTTTCATCTGCGGGCGTTGTGCATAGTTGTACATAAATGGGAGGACGAAATAGTGTGCGTGGTTGGTCGCGAAAGCTTTCGGGATCCCAATTCCCTCTTTCGGAGCGAACAGTTCACCACAGCTAAACGAAATCAGGAAACTTGAAAGCGAATCAGTTTAACCTTCCGGGGAAGATCAGATCGAACGCCGGGATCTCCACACGGAACAGATCGTTCGTGTCCGTATTCATAAAGGTATAGAATCCATGCATAGAGCCGATCTCCGAATGCAATTCGCATCCGCTGGTATAGCTGTAGGATTCGCCGGCCTCCAGGACTGGCTGCTGGCCCACAACACCTTCGCCGCTCACGTGTACGGGCGGATTCAGGGAATCAAAGATAAACCAGTCCCGGTGAATGAGCTTCACCGAAAAACTGTTCCTGTTTTCAATACTGATCCGGTAATTAAAAAAATAAGAACCTTCTTTGGTATGAGAAACATCTGCCCGAAATTGAGTGGTTACGCCTACTTCAACGCCTTCGGTAATTGAAATACTCTTCATCTTGTATTGTTGTTGATGCAAGTTACTAATCTCTGTTTATTAAAACTCGATTTAGGGTGACTTTATTTTAAGTACGCAGGAATTTAACAGTGCTGCAGGCTAAAAATCCCTCCGCTAAATCAGTACACCGCAACTTTGAGTTACAGAAAGGTTCCTTTTACCGCAAAGAGCGCAAAGTTTTAAGCAAAGAGCGCCGAGAGAGAAGTGTATGTTCAGAAAAACAGAATGGTACTGAAATTGAAAATTGGTACAATAGATCGTCTTCATACTAAAATCCCTCCGCGTCCTCAAAGCACACAGCACTTCCCCTTTCCTCCGCGACACTTTGCGTTAAAATCCCTTCGCGTAAATCTGCGCTGTGTCCGACTGCCGGAGGATATCTGCGCGAGCTTCCCCTGAAATTCCCAACCAAATCTTTTGTATCTTGCGCCCCTAAACAGAACATCATGAACTATCTATCGCTGTTACTACTGATCTGCGGCTTCACGACGCTTCACGCACAAAACCAGAGCGCACAGGGCCGCGTTGAGTGGAATGCACTCGCACAGGTTGCCAGAACGTTCCGCACCACCGGAAAGATCGATGCGCAATCGCTTGAAAAATTCCCGGTATACGCAATTCATTCCGAATGGTACGTTTCCCTTTACGGAAAAACCGTCCCGAATGCGAACTGGACATTTCTCAAAGAACAGGGCGTGCTCGTCGGTGCAACAGCCGGTGAAATAACAACGATTAAAGTTCCGCTCGCACAGTTTCCGACGATCGATCTTTCGTCCGTTTACAGTTACGTAGAGATTCCGGCGAAAGCCTTTCCGCACCTGGCAAAAGCCGTCGTAGATACCCGCGCCGACAGTGTTCAGCATGGATGGAACCTCCCTGAAGCATTTACCGGCCGCGATGTGCTCATCGGGATCACCGACTGGGGATTCGATTACACGCATCCGATGTTCTACGATACGTTATTACAGTCTTCGCGCGTGTTTGCGGCCTGGGACCAGTACAAACAATCGGGCTCCTCGCCGGTTAACTACAATTACGGCGTTGAATACGATTCTCCTATGGAATTATCGGCAGCCGGCAGCGATACCGCCAATATTTACAGCTATCACACCCACGGATCGCACGTTGCGGGCATCACGGGCGGAAGCGGCGCCGGACTTCCCTACCGCGGCTTTGCCTTCGAAGCACAATTTCTCTTTACGACCTTTCTCATCGATGCTTCGTCCGTGATCGACGCCTTTTCATGGATGAAAGAAAAAGCAGATGCCGAAGGAAAGCGTTTGGTCATCAATATGAGCTGGGGCCTGTATTATATGGGAACACTCGACGGAAATTCACTGCTTTCGGAAGCCATTGAAGCGCTGGCCGCAGAAGGTGTTGTGTTCGTTTCTTCCGCCGGCAATAACGGCGACGTGAATCACCACATTAAAAAGCAGTTTAACAACGATGCTTTTTCCAGCCACATCAATTTTTACCCGTACAGCGCCAATCCGTTCATGTGGGGACAAAGCATTACCATGTGGGGCGAGCAGGCGCATGCTTTTTCTGCGGGTATCGAAGTATACAATACCTCTTCGCTGCTTGTTTCCAGTCCGCTGTACAATACCGCAACGATTTCGAATTACATCGATTCGATGCTGATCACCGGAACCGATACGATCTTCTTCAACCTTTCTGCAGACGCCGCACATCCGCTGAACGGCCGGCCTACGATGCGTCTTCGCGTAAAAAATACGAATACCGCGCTCAAAGTCGTGCTGAAAAGCAGCGCTGCCAACGGGACCGTTCATTACTGGAACGTTACCGAGCTCACTACCGGCGTTGGCAACTGGGGAATGCCTTTTCAATCCTTCGGGGCGAACGGACTTGCGGGCGATGCGCTCTACAGCATTGGCGAACCAGCCTGTTCTCCCGATGTGATCAGCGTTGCTGCTTACAGTTCGGGCACTTACAACTCACAAGGGAACTTTGTGGGCGGCGCCATGGCTGGTTTTACCAGTTCAGGGCCATTATACAACGAAGAAATGAAGCCTGATATCGCAGCGCCGGGCGTCAATGTAATTTCCTCCATTTCTTCCTTCACGGATGCGGCCTATACGCCTTTTGCAAGTGTCAGCTTTAACGGAAGAGACTATGATTTCGCGCGTTTTTCGGGAACTTCCATGTCTTCGCCCTGCGTTGCGGGAATCGTTGCGCTGATCCTCGATGCTAGTCCGTCGCTTTCGCCTGCACAGGTGAAAAACATCCTCAAAACGACGAGGCGGCTCGATTCCTATACCGGACAGATCGACGCTCCGGGACATACGCGCTGGGGAATGGGCAAAGTGAACGCTTACCAGGCCGTTGTGCTTGCGCTGAACACCGTTAGTCTCGAAGAGCTTTCGAAAGACAACTGGCTCATCGTTTATCCGAATCCGGCTTCCGGGGAAATTCAGCTCCTGACGCCCGAAAACCAGGCTGTATCCGATGTTTTCGTGATTTCATTAGACGGAAGAAGAACGGCGGTCGACGCATCCGCGAACAGCATCGATTGCTCGCAGCTCACAACAGGCACGTATTTTATCGAAGCAACCGTTGCCGGTAAACTTATCCGCACGAAATTCGTGAAGTTGTAAAAGGCCTCCCTAAAAACCTTTCGGACAATTCTTTAATAGCAAACGGCAATACATCCTCCCTTGAGGGATTCCGATTTCTATCGGAAGAGGAGGGTGGCACCGGAGTTGTTATAACAAGGACGACGCTCTCCACGCTAAAAATTTGCTATTTTTGCACACAAATTACGTAGAAAATGACGCCCAAATTTCATGCTTTAAAAGTCGCTGACGTTCGGCAGGAAACAGACGATACCGTTTCCATTGCTTTCGAGATTCCAGCTGACTTACTTTCAGATTACGCCTACAAAGCCGGTCAATATCTGACATTAAGAGCAACGATTGACGGACAGGACACGCGTCGTTCCTACTCCATTTGCCAGGCTCCCCGCGAAAATGAATTGCGCGTGGCCATCAAGCGCATCGACGACGGATTGTTCTCTTCCTGGGCAACAACCGCGTTGAAAAGCGGCGATAGCATCGAAGTGATGACGCCTATGGGGCATTTTGCCATCGAGCCTGATGCTGCGGTTAAAAAATCGTATGCGTTATTCGCGGCCGGAAGCGGCATTACGCCGATCATGGCCATTGCCAAAACCATTCTTGCCGAAGAGCCGCAAAGCGATGTCACACTCATTTACGGAAACAAAGGCTTTGCGAGCATCATTTTCCGCGAAGAGCTCGAAGGATTAAAAAACCGGTTTATGGACCGTTTTCGCCTCATTCATGTACTGAGCCGCGAAAGTCTCGGGAATCCGTTACAGAAAGGGCGCATCGATGCGGAAAAGATCGACAAGCTTTGTAAAGCGTTCTTTAACAGTCAGACCATTCACGGTGTTTACGTTTGTGGACCAGAAGAAATGATCCACGCCGTAAAAGACCGTATGATGGCCTTCGGCGTAGACGAAAAAAACGTTCATTTTGAACTGTTCGCGACCAGCATTCCGAAGAAAGTTATCGAAAAAACAGTTTCAACGGAGCCTTCGGTGGCTTCGAACGTTTCCGTGATCATCGACGGCGACCAGATCGACCTGTTTCTTTCTTCCGACGGCGTTACCATACTCGATGCCGCACACCAGGCCGGCGCAGATCTTCCGTACGCTTGTAAAGGCGGCGTTTGCTGCACCTGCAAAGCCAAAATACTCGAAGGCAGCGCTTCCATGGACGTCAATTACGCCCTGGAAAAAGACGAGGTCGAAGCTGGTTATATCTTAACATGCCAGGCGCATCCTACTTCGGAAAAACTTATTGTTTCATTTGATCATTAGAATTTATGGGATTGTTCTCCAGGAATAAAAAGGAAAAAAGTAAAGCGCATTCCAAATCGCATGTGCTGACCGTTTCAAAACACGAACAGTTGACGCCTGAAAGTGCGCGTATTTCGTTTGACGTTCCGAACGGAATGAAAGAATCGTATGTATTCAAAGCGGGCCAGTACCTGAACCTGCATTGCCCGGTGAACGGTGAGATCCTCAATCGCTCCTACTCCATCTGCAGTGGCGAGAACGAAACACTTTCCGTTGCCGTGAAAGCCGTAAATGGCGGAAAGGCTTCCAGCTGGCTGGTGAATAACCTGAAAGCCGGCGACGAGATCGAAGTCGATTTCCCGCAGGGAAATTTCGGATTAAAAAAAGAAGTGAAGAAACACGTTGCTTTTGCAGCGGGAAGCGGTATTACGCCGATTCTTTCCATGGCGAAATCGCTCGAAGGAACAGATGCGCACCTGACGCTTTTCTACGGAAACAGCACACATGCCTCGACCTTCTTTTCCGAAGACCTGAAAGCACTTTCCAATACAACAACACATTTTTTCTACAGCCGTGAAACAGTTGAAGGCCATAAAACAGGCCGTTTCAACAAACAGCTCATCAGCGAGGTCATTAAGCAGGATCTCTCATTGCTCCGCGCAGAAGCATTCTACATCTGCGGCCCGGAAGAAATGATCGTCGGCATCAAAGAAGTACTGGAAGTTTTCGGCATTAAGCCCGAGCAGATCCACTTCGAGTTGTTTACGACACCCGTTCTGCTTGCGCCCGAACCTACGAACGTTGTTGCGGATTTTACCGGCGACAGTACCGTAACGGCCGTGCTCGACGGAGAGATTGTAACAGTTAGCCTGCATACGAACGGGAAAACCGTTCTCGATGCGCTCGATAACGCCGGTATGGATGTTCCTTATTCCTGTAAAGGCGGCGTTTGCTGTACCTGCAAGGCGAAAATCATCGAAGGATCCGTTAATATGCGCATCAATTACGCATTAACAGACGAAGAAGTGAAGCAAGGCTACATTCTGACGTGTCAGTCACACCCGACGAGCCCCGTTCTGAAAATCGACTTCGATGTCTAAAACCATCGTTGTCATCGGGGCCAGCCGCGGAATCGGCCGGGCGCTTATTGAAAAGCTTGCTGAAAATCCGGATAACAGGATCATTGCGTTCGCGCGCAGCTTCCAGGACGGACAAATGCTTCCGGACATTACGAATGTGAGTTGTTTTCACCTCGACCTCGCTTCTGCTTCCGTAAGAATGGAACTGGAAAACGTGCTTGGTGAAACGCCGCAGATCGATGTGCTCATCAACAATGCCGGATATATCGTGGTAAAGCCTTTCATGGAATTGAGCACGGAGGAAATTCAGATGGCTTACCAGGTGAACGTGATCGGCGTTATGCAATCGATACAGGCTTGTCTGCCGAAAATGAAAGCAGGATCACACATTGTGAACATTTCTTCCATGGGCGGCTTCCAGGGCACGATGAAATTCGGTGGATTGTCCGCTTATTCAACCTCCAAAGCTGCAGTCGTATCGTTAACCGAGCTGCTGGCGGAAGAATTGAAAGAAACAGGAATTAAGATCAATTGCCTGTGTTTGGGATCCGTTCAGACCGAAATGCTGGAAACAGCCTTCCCGGGATACATTGCACCGCTGACAGCGCCTGAAATGGCTGTGTATATTTCAGACTTTGCATTGAACGCGCATAAATACATGCATGGGCGCGTTATTCCTGTTTCACTGACAACACCTTAGAAGCAAGTATGCAACTCGCGCTTGCACCTTTACAAACGTATACCGATTATCATTTTCGCAATGCTTTTCAGCAGGTGTATTCCGGTGCCGATAAATTCTATGCGCCTTACCTGAAAATGAACAACGACGGAACCATTAAAACAGCTCCGAAGATCGATGTCCTGCCTGAAAATAATCCTGCTATCGCGATTGTTCCTCAACTCATGGCCTGCAGTCCGGAAGAATTCTTCGTTATGGAGAACTACCTCGCAGAGCTTGGCTACAACGAAGTGAACTGGAACATGGGCTGTCCCTATCCGATGGTCACGAACCGCAATTTGGGTGCAGGTATTTTGAATAAGCCCGACGACCTGGAGCGATTGCTCGATGCGATCGTCCCAAGGCTGACATTAAAGCTTGGTATCAAAATGCGGATGGGCATGGAGTCTACGGCAGAGATTCTGGATATTCTTCCCCGTTTGAACGGTTATCC
>Ga0247813_10000266_pt1 | contig 58444 bp, 47 predicted proteins | sample UWRJL169409C1_FD_180719 | JGI IMG/M metagenome (GOLD analysis project Ga0247813, IMG submission 180719) | Plant litter microbial communities from Arlington Agricultural Research Station in Wisconsin, United States - UWRJ-L169-409C-1 | ecosystem: Environmental > Terrestrial > Plant litter >... | reverse complement strand
AACAACAAGTTGAAGTTGTTTTAAGTAATCCGCCAGAATTTGGTCATATTGATGCTTGGTTTCTTTGGTGTTTTATGCAGTCAACTGAGAGATATAAAAATGAAATAAAAAATATAAACTGGCAAGAGTTACGCACGATGATTGGCGAACTATATAAAAGTGGACAAATTAAAGATATTGAATAAAAAAATGCCACATAACAGCTACTACAACGAATTTGGGCAATGGGCTTAATGGGTAAATTGTTTTGTATTTGGGATGATTTGGCAAATCCGAAGAATGGGCTTAATTTAGTCCCAAACCCGCTGTAGTACCAGAACGTTGTGTGCAATATTAAGATGAAGAACCCGTATAGAAAATCATTAGATATTTTTTTTGAGACGATAACAGATTTTAAACATACCTCTAATCGAATTAATAAGGTATTGTTAAAAGATGTACAAATCTATACTGCAGAAGAATTTAAATATTTTTCAGGCACATCTTTAATTATTGGTGATTGGACGGGACCAACTGATAATGGATGGAAAATAAATTTTCATACAGGAATTCAAAAATCTACCAATAAAGAAAATTATGCTTCGGAAGTTGAAAACGTTCTTTCAAGAGAATTTGGGTTAGCTTTTTCTCAATGTTATGAAGCTTTTGAATCGTTACTAAAAGATTTTATCTCTATAAAAATACAAAATGACTCAAATTTTATATCGAAATTACCGACAAACAAAGATTATTCAAGAGAAAATCTAAAAGGTGGTGATGATATTTTTAAATTAATAAAAAAGGCAGGTAATAAAAGATTTAAACAATATTCAAAAAGCAATAACAATAATTTTAGGTTTACCGAAACCTATAAAATATTTTCCGAAATAAGGCATTCTATTACGCACTCAAAAGGAAATTTAAAAAGGATAAAAATTCCTAAGGATAAGTATTATGAAATTCTTTTCGAATATTTCCTACCTTTAAACAAGTTGGAAAACGAAATAATTCAGTTGAAATTTGACTATAAAACTCTTGACAAGCTTTTAATATACTTAGCTGAATTTGGCTATCAAATTTTTAAAATTTTAAGTGAAGAAGATAATTATGAATGGAAAATATAAAATACTGCACACAACAGCCGTTTGGCTACATTGGGGTTTTAGGCTTAATGGAAAGTTGGTTTTGTATTTGGAAAATTTGTGTTTAACCGAAAAATCTCGCATCTTTAATCCCCGCCTTCGCCAAGTGCCAGAACGTTAGCGATAAGTTTCCAAAACCAAATAAGTTTAGAACAATCACACAATGACAAAATTTTCATTCCTCTTTTTCGTATTTCTTTCTGTTCATTCTTTTGGGCAAAAAAAAATAAATTCAAACAAAAACAATTTTGATAAATCTGTATATCATTTAATGGATAAAGTGGCAGACTCTTTTCTAAAAAAATCTGGAGCTAATTCTGTTTCAATAGCAATTGTTAAAAATAAAAAAACTTATATAAGGCATTACGGAGAGTTGGACAAAGGAAAAAGCAATAAAGCAACTAATCAAACACTTTTTGAAATAGGTTCTACAACTAAAGTATTTACAGGAACTCTTATGGCAAATGCTGTATTAGAAAATAAAATTGAATTAGATGATGATATTAGAAAATATTTAAATGAAGATTTTTCTAATTTAGAGTTTCAAGGAAAACCAATAAAAATAAAGGATTTACTTGTCCATAGAAGTGGCATACAAACACCTTTTCCTGTTACGCAACAAATAAGAGATAAATACCCTGCAGATCGTTTCCTTTATTATAAAAACAGACTCGATAAATCATATACTAAGGAACTTTTCTTAGCTGATTTGCAAAAAGTAAAAGTAGATTCACTTCCAGGAACTGGTTATAAGTATGGTGCTTTAGCACCAGAATTGTGTGCTTATATTTTAGAAAATGTATATAAAAAAAATTATTCTGACCTATTAAATGACGAGATTTTTAAAAATGAAGGAATGAAATCGACAAAACTTAATTTAAGCAATAATGAAATTCTTGCAAATGGCTATAATGCAAAAGGTGAAAAGATGGAACCTTTAACTATCAGTATTTGGGGAGCATCAAAATTTCTAAAATCAACAATAGATGATTTAAGTAAATTTATCAAGTTTGAATTAGATCTAAATAATAGGGTCGCTATTGAATCTCATAGAAAAGTATATTCAAACATAGATATGGGTTATTTTTGGGATATTCTCACTGATGAAAATGCAAATGCTAATTATATAAAAGACGGTGGTTCAAATGGAACTTCCAATATACTTAAAATTTCACCAAAATATGATCTAGGAATTGTAATTATAGCAAATCAAAATGATAGGAATACAAGCGCAGACATTGAAGATGCATTAAATAAATTAGAAGTAAGTTTAAAAGACAATTAAAATAAACTACCGCTAACAGCTAATACAGCGGATTTGGGCAATTGGTTTAATGGAAAGTTGGTTTTGTATTTGGGATGATTTGGTAAATCCAAATATTAGGGTTAATTTAAACCAAAATCCGCAGGAATACCAGAACAATAGCAAGCATTATTAATCACTCCCATTTATACAGTATGAGAAATGAGCGATACGACTTTATAAATCTTCCCCAAGAATTTCATCTAAAACATAAAAGTTGCGAATTTTTACTCTATCAGATTGAAGATTTTATTACAGCAGAAACATTTAAACATTTAAAGTTACAAACAGTAGAGTTCAATAAAGATGTAGAATTATTACATAATGAAAATATACTGGATTATTTACTTAGAATTAACAAATCTGAAGAACACGACGAAATAATTACAAGTAATATTTTACATGCGGTTATTGCAGATACTACAAATTGCACTTTTTGCCTCTTTACAACAACGGATCACTGTGGCATTTTCCCTTATGAGAAAACCCTTTGTTTATAATCTACTTTTAATCTTAAGATTATACCTAACTAGTGATTTTTTGAAGTGATTTAATACTGAGGATTGCTTTGACACTACAGGGTTAAGCCAAGAGGACATTAAGGAGTTACTAAGTGCTTCTGAAAATCTCATTTTTAGCAAATCAATTAAAGCCTCAGACGTGTATGATTTTATATTCAACCAAGCTTTAGATGATAGTTTAGTAAATATTTCTAACAAAGCTCTTCATCCTTCTACAACACGAAATAAGAATAATAAGACTGAAATACAAAATATAAATTTCGTATTTAGTACCAAAGATAGTATTATGTCACAATGGGACTACTTGTATAGAAGATTACCATTTTTGCTATTATATCTTAACGAAGTACTTGAAGTAATTATGTTTGATCATTTGAATTTAGAAAATAAAATTTATGCTCAGCGATTAACGGAAAGAGCAAATTTCTTTAAAAAAAATAACGCCCATTAACGAACGCCCAGCTCTCATAAGTCTTCCTTATGAGAGCTACGCAAATTTGTTTGACTTTGCCTATTTTTTTGCTTCTGAGAAATTCTACACCCGATAAAAGTCCCGACTTTTTATTGTTAGTTCTTATTTTTCCTTTATTATTAATTAACGTACTTTTGGTTTAAACCAAAATGTTATTTATAAAATTAAGATATGAAAAAAATTATTGTTAGTATTTTTGTTCTAAGTCAATGTTATACTGTACAGGGACAATCGATTGATAAAATTATTACGAACAAGGAAGTAAGTCGTATAGAGAAAATACTTTCGGCTGATGATATGCAGGGCAGGAGAACTTTTACTCCCGGTATTGACAAAGCATCGGCCTTTATAGAATCGGAGTTTAAAGCAATTGGTTTGCAAACTTTCAATGCAGCAGCGAATTACAGACAAGAATTTTCGATGACTTCCTCTAAACCGGTTTCTTCAAAAATTACTATTGACGGCAAAGAAATCAATAATAATCAAGTTGCAACATTCTCCTACCTTCCTCAGGTTTCTTTAACTGAAAAAAGTGATATTGCTATTGTAAAAATCAATAAAGGGGATAACATTGGCGAGAAATTTAATGAATATTATAAAAGTCCGAAAAATCTTTTGGTGCTGGTTGACCCTTCATTTGATAAATTTTTACCCAATATTCAACGTATTGATCGAATAAATGCTACTCCCGGAAACAATACGGTTATGTTTGTTTTTGGTACCACAGAAGCGACCACTTTTTCTGTTGAATTAACGAATACAATCTCCAAAAAAACATTGAATAATGTTGTTGGAATATTACCGGGAAAAACGAAACCCAATGAGTATGTGATTTTTTCAGGTCATTATGATCATTTAGGAGTAGGTTCTCCCGAAGAAGGCGTTCCGCATCCTGCAACAGATTCTATTTATAATGGTGCTAATGATGATGCCGCCGGGACAACAGCAGTAATTATGCTTGCGAAATATTTTAAAAAACAAAATAACAACGAGCGCACTATTATTTTTACCGCATTTGTTGCTGAAGAAATAGGGGGTTATGGAGCCAAATATTTTTCTAAACAGCTTGCGCCAGAAACAGTGATTGCGATGTTTAATATTGAAATGATAGGAACAGAATCTAAATGGGGTAAAAACTCTGCTTATATTACAGGCTTTGAAAAGTCGAATATGGGGCAGATTTTACAAACTAATTTAAAAGGAACAAGTTTCACATTTTATGCAGATCCTTATCCGGACCAACAATTGTTTTACCGCTCAGACAACGCTACGTTAGCCAAGCTTGGAGTTCCTGCCCATACCATTTCTACTTCAAAAATGGATAATGAGCTAACGTATCACACAGCCGATGATGAATTTGAAACGTTAGATATTGATAACATGACCCAAATAATAAAATCAATTGCATTAAGTTCTTCTTCGATTATTAGCGGAAAAGATACGCCAACAAGAGTTGATACTACTCAATTGAAATAACATCAGTAAATTATAAAAAATCGAAAAAAGCACTGAAAATGATTGGTTTTCAGTGCTTTTTTATTATTTGTCCTGTTCTGATATAGTGTAAATAGCAATTAGGATATTTTGTAAGTTTTTTTATCTCATCCAAAGCACGCCTATGCATTACATTGCTGCAACATTCAATCTCACAGTTTATGACAGCGGCCAAATTCGAATTGAGGCAAAATATTTTCAGAAATTTGTTAAGTATATCGAAAAAGAATTTATAGAACCAGCGATAAAACGTATCTTTAATCTGAACGACATCGTTGCTGCACACCATTTTATGGAAGGCAGTTCAGGAGAAGGCAAAATTGTAATTCTGCCTTAAACGAATTTCTAAAAACATTTTTTTATGATATTACAATCTTACAATACCACACATAATACTAATAGTACTACAACGGAGAATCCAATTGAGCAGTTTCGTTTTGATGTGATTGAGGGACTACGCAGTACACCAAAAAGACTGCACTCCAAGTATTTTTACGATGAAACAGGCGATACTCTTTTTCAGCAGATAATGGCAATGCCTGAATATTATCTCACCAATTGCGAAATGGATATATTCCAAAATAAAACTTCAGAACTTTCAAATCTTATTCTAAAGTCAGATGAACCTTTCGATCTCATCGAACTTGGCGCAGGTGACGGAACAAAGTCTGCTTTTTTATTAAAGCATCTTTTAGGGCAAAATGCTGATTTTAATTATATGCCAATCGACATATCGGCTCATATATTAGCCGTTTTAAATGATAAATTAAAGGCAGATCTTCCTGAACTTACGATTACCTGTCTGGAAGGTGAATATTTTAAAATGCTCGAAAAAGCAACTCAATTATCTTCAAGAAGAAAAGTAGTTCTATTTTTGGGAAGCAATATTGGAAATATGGAGAAGGAGGAGGCACTTTCGTTTTGTAGAGGTCTTAACAGTTATCTTTCCAGCGGTGATATTGTTCTTATGGGATTTGATCTTAAAAAAAATCCACAAATTATACTCGATGCCTATAATGATAAGACTGGAATTACAGCAGCGTTTAATCTTAATTTACTAACGCGTATCAACAGAGAATTGCATGCTGATTTTCTGGTAGAAAACTTCGAACATTATCAGACTTACGATCCACTAAGTGGAGCGTGCAGAAGCTACTTGGTAAGTTTGGAAAATCAGGTAGTTACTATAGACGGTGAGTCCTTTATTTTTGATAAAGATGAAACGGTTTATATGGAACTTTCCCAGAAATATTCGCTGTCTGAAAGCGAAGAGCTGGCAAACAGTTCAGGTTTCGAAACAATAAACCATATTATGGATTCCAAATCGTGGTTCGCAGATGTAGCCTGGCTGGTTGCCTAATAGTAAAGATAAAATAGTATGCAAGTAAAAGAAGCAGTAGTAAATCAAGCGTATTTTATAAAAAAATACAATACAATCAGATCTCATTCTGAACATATATGCAAACCTTTAGAAATAGAGGACTATGTTGTACAGCCTATTGTAGATGTGAGTCCGCCGAAATGGCATTTGGGACACACTACCTGGTTTTTTGAAACTTTTATTCTGAAACCAAATGATAAAGGTTATAAAGTTTTTAATGACCAATACGATTTTGTTTTCAATAGTTATTACGAAAGTGTTGGCGCCCGCGTTGTCCGTACAGACCGTGGTAATTTGAGCCGTCCTTCGGTTACAGATGTGTATCGTTATCGCGCATATGTAGACCAGCATATGGAAGCTTTTCTGCAACAGCATTCACTTTCAAAAGAACTAACAGAATTGCTGGAACTCGGACTTAATCACGAGCAGCAGCATCAGGAATTATTGTACAGTGACATCAAATATATATTGGGACATAACCCGCTTTTTCCGGTTTACAGTACTGATACTGTTTTCGAACAAAAGAGCATTCCAAATAATGAATTTATAAAAGTGGAATCCGGTATCTATGAAATTGGCTATCAGGGTGAAGATTTTTGTTTTGATAATGAACTTGGTCGTCATAAAGTGTATCTCGACAGTTTTGAAATTTCAAAATATCCCGTAACCAATGCCCAATATCTTGAATTTATTGCAGATGGAGGTTATACCAATTTTAGATATTGGCATTCTGAAGGCTGGGAATGGGTAAAGGAAAATGCCGCAAAATCACCTTTATATTGGCATTATATCGATCAAAATTGGATGAATTATACTTTTGGAGGTTTAAAAGAAATAGATTTAAACGAACCGGTTTGTCATATTAATTTTTACGAAGCCTCAGCTTTTGCTTCATGGAAAGGGCTTCGTTTGCCAACAGAGGCAGAGTGGGAAGTAGCTTCGCCAAATATAAGCTGGGGACAACGCTGGGAATGGACAGATAGTGCATATCTGCCTTATCCTGGGTTTAAAAAAGCACCAGGCGCGATAGGAGAATATAACGGTAAATTTATGGTCAGCCAGATGGTTTTGCGCGGCGCTTCTGTAGCAACTCCAGAGGGTCATAGCCGTGCTACCTACCGCAACTTTTTTCATCCCCGTCATCAATGGCAATTTATGGGCATTCGTTTGGCAAAATAATTCATCAGGATAATATATGATTCGTATAGAGGGAGTTTCCAAAAATTTTGGTTCAAAAAAAGCGGTAGATTCGGTTTCATTTCAGGCCAATGATAAAGAAATTCTGGTAGTACTAGGCACAAGTGGCTGTGGTAAAACGACGACTTTAAAAATGATCAATCGGCTTATTGAACCTGATAGTGGCAATATCTTTATCGAAGGAAAAAATATCAGGGATCAAAAACCGGAGGAACTTCGAAAAAATATAGGTTTTGTGATGCAGCATGCGGGACTTTTTCCGCACTATACCGTTGCACAGAATATAGCCATAGTGCCCAATTTATTAAAATGGGAAAAGCAAAAAATACAAAGCAGGATTTTAGAACTTTTAGAAAAACTGAGTCTTACGGAAGATATGTTGAAGGTTTTTCCTCATGAACTCAGCGGCGGCCAGCAACAGCGTGTTGGGATCGCGCGCGCCCTTATTGCAGATACACCGGTTCTTTTGATGGACGAACCTTTTGGTGCTTTGGATAATATTACAAAATCAGCGATTCACAATGAGTTTAAAAATCTGGATGAACTCAAAAACAAAACCACAATTTTAGTAACCCATGATGTAGTAGAAGCCTTTGAGCTCGGACATCGAATTTGTCTGATGGATAAAGGGCAACTTGTTCAGATAGGTACTCCGGCAGAAATGTTATATCATCCCATAAATAGCTTTGTAAAAGATTTCTTTGGCAATAACCGGTTGATGTTGGAATATAAAATTGCTTCCCTGAAATTAGTTGAGTCTTTTCTTAAAAAACCATTGTCATTAAAAGCGCAACAACAATTAATTAAAGAGGAGGATATTTGGGAAACCCTGCAAGTTTTAAGTACTGAGAATGTTTATACCGAAGATTATGAGGCACTTTTGCAGGCTTTTAATCAATACAGAAAACTTCAAACGGTATGACACAAGAGCAGACTCTTTGGCAATTTATAATGTCACAGCATGAAAAATTATTGGTACAGATTGGGCAACATCTGGGACTTACTTTTTTATCATTGCTATTGGCAATTCTTGTTGGAATTCCGTTAGGTATCTTGATTTCTAGAAGACGAAAATTATCGGCACCGGTTTTAGGAACAGCGGGAATATTACAAACCGTTCCCAGTATTGCCCTTTTGGGTTTTATGATACCGATGTTCGGTATTGGTGCAACGCCCGCCATAATTGCACTGCTTATTTATGCTTTACTTCCCATTATTCGAAATACATATACAGGAATTACAGGCGTAGATCCTGTTGTTATTGAAGCCGCAACGGCACTGGGAATGAATAAAACCCAGCGTTTGTTTAAGGTTGAATTTCCACTGGCCATGCCTATAATTATAGCGGGTATTCGAACCGCTGCGGTCATTAATGTTGGCGTTGCCACACTTGCTTCTTTCGTTGCAGCAGGCGGATTAGGTGAGTTTATTTTTGGAGGAATCTCTCTTAATAATACCAATATGATTCTGGCAGGAGCAATTCCGGCGGCATTATTGGCAGTTTTACTGGATTTGATTATTGGTTATCTTCAAAAATCAACCTTAAAAACACTTCGAATAGCTTTTTATATTATTTGCAGTATTGCAGTTGCAACAGGTATTTATTTTATATTTTCGGTTCAACCGGAACGTAAGATCATTGCGGGATTTACGCCGGAATTTATGGGACGTCAGGATGGCGATCTGGGACTTCGCTCTGTGTATGGATTAAAACTGAATCCGCTTGTGGTTTCAGATGCTATTATGTACGAAGCTGCCTATCAGGGAAAACTGGATTTGATCAGCGGTTATTCTACCGATGGAAGAATTAAAGCCTTTGATTTGGTAGTTTTAGAAGATGATAAAACGATATTTCCGCCTTATTATGCTGCGCCGATAATCAAAACTAAGACATTGAAAAAATTTCCGGGACTCGAAGAAACTTTAAATCTTCTTTCTGGCAAAATCAATGACAGTATTATGACGGATCTTAATTATAAAACCGAACTTTTAAAACAGACTCCCGAAAAAGTAGCCAAAGATTTTTTGGTCAGTCGGGGTTTATACAAAAATGCAAATCACGGAAATGGAGAAACAATAAGAATTGGATCCAAGATTTTTGGCGAGCAGTATATTTTGGCAGAAATGTACAAAATGCTCATTGAAGGATATACCCATTATAAAGTGGAAACCAAAACAGGACTTGGCGGAACAAAAATATGTTTTGATGCCTTAATGAATGATGCTATCGATTTTTATCCCGAATATACCGGAACAGGATTATTAGTCTTGCTAAAACTTTCTGAACAGACAATTAAGGAAGTATCAAAAGACAGCAAGAAAACGTATGATTATGTTCAGAGAGAATTTCAGAAACAATATCAATTACAATGGCTTAAACCTATCGGCTTTAATAATGCTTATGCGCTTATGATGCGCAGAGTTCAGGCAAAGCAATTGCACATTAGTACGATTTCAGAATTGAGCGAATATTGCGCTAAAAATAAGTTTTAACTAAATCTTCGTACCATGAAATATAATTTTGATGAGATAATATCACGAAAAGATAGTGGTTCCATTAAATGGGATGAAACTCCTTTTGGAGAAGTGCTGCCTATGTGGATTGCAGATATGGATTTTAAATCGGCACCAGCCATTTTAGATGCTTTACAGAAAAGAGTTGATCATGGTATTTTTGGCTATAATGAAACTCCAAATGCATTTTATGACGCCATTATAAGATGGTGGAAAAAAAGATATGGTTTCACGCTCGAAAAAGAATGGCTAATACCGGTTTCAGGCGTAATTCCTGCATTATCAGCAGCCATACAATCGCTATCCAAAACGGGAGATCATGTCATCATACAATCGCCTGTTTATAATCATTTCTACAGCAGTATTGAAAATAACGGATGTGTTGCTATCGAAAATAATTTGCTTTATGACAATGGTAAATATACAATTGATTTTGAGGATTTGGCACAAAAAGCGTCAGATCCAAAAGCGAAAATTTTGATTATCAGTAATCCGCACAATCCTGTTGGCAGGGTTTGGAAAAGCGAAGAATTACAAGCTGTTGGAGATATATGTTTAAAACATAATGTTCTAATTATTTCAGATGAAATTCACGCCGATTTGGTTTTTGAAGGTCACGTTCATATTCCGTTTGCTTCCCTAGGAGAAAAGTACAGCCTAAACTCTGTCACGCTGAGTTCGCCTACCAAAAGTTTTAATTTAGCCGGATTACAGGTAGGTTATTTTTTTACACAAAATGAGCAATTCCGAAAAGCAATTCAATCTTCTTTTAAACTGATGGGAATAGAATTATTGAACTTATTTGGTATCTCCGCTCTTATTGCAGCTTATGAAGAATCAGATCAATGGCTCGATGCTCTAAAAGAATATTTGCAGGATAATTATCTTTTCCTGACCCAATTTATAAACTCAAATCTTCCACAAATAAAAGTTACACCTTTGGAAGCTACCTATTTGGTTTGGCTTGATTGTACAGCATTTGGAAAAACAGCAAATGAATTATCGCATAAGCTTCTCGAAGAACAAAAGCTTTGGCTCAATTCCGGTACAATGTATGGAGGTGCAGGTGAGGGGTTTTTGAGAATCAATATTGCAACTTCAAAAATTCTGTTAGAAATGGGACTTAAAAAACTGGTAAAAGGATTGTCTTGAATAAATTTTTAATATAAAAAAGGCTGCCTAATATTTTAGGCAGCCTTTTAAAGAATGAAAATTAACTGTTTTTTTATTTTTTTCCTGCCGTTACATTGATACCAATCTCGATATCTTTACTGATCATCCATTCTGCAGGATCAGCTTCAGAAGCTCCAAATTTGATATCCCAATCCGTACGATTAACTGTAAATTTAGCTTGTAGTGTCGCTGTTCCATCCGCTACAGCAACTTTTGCAGGAAAAGTAACATTTACAGCTTTCCCTTTAAGGGTAAGGTTACCGCTTATTGTTTTATTAGCACCTTCAATAGCATCTTTTCCCGGAGCAGGTAAGTCAGTCACACTGGTAATTTTAAAATCAGCCGTTGGATTTTTTTCAACATCAAAAAAGTCAGCACTCTTTAAGTGGGCTTCTAACTCTGAATATTTTTTATCTTTTTCAGTCACAGATGCAGGATCTACTTTAATAGACTGCATGTCAATTACAAAATCACCTGCAGTTAATTCATTAGCTTCAATCGAAACTTCACCTGATTTAATGGCAAGCGTTCCCCAACGAGGTGCAAAACCACCTTTATGAAATGCTTTCCAGTCTACTTTAGAGGCATCAAGGTTTACCGCTAATACTTCTCCCTTTTTTTCGGCAACCTGCTGCTCTTCGCCCGTTGTTGTTTCGGTAGAGGATTTTTTACATGCCGTTATAAATAAAGTAACAGCTACTAATGTTAATACACTAAATTTTTTCATTGTTTACGTTTTAAAAGATTTATTAGTTCCTCCAGTCTTATTTTAATGTAAAGTGCATTGATTAAAAAAGAAAGGACTATACTAATCTAAAATTTAGTTACAATTTAAGGAAAAAATATACAGGTTGGATCAAATTTGATAATTTATTGATTTTTCGTATAGCTAATGTTGCACTATCAATTTCGATAAAGAGTTAATTTTTAAGACAATGGAAAGAAAAGTATTATAATTGAACTCCTGCCATTTATTAAAGTGTACATTTGGAGTAAATCTTAAACATATATTGAATGATAAAGAGAATTTCAGGATTTTACTTACTGATGATGATCCAGATGACAGGGAATTTTTTGCAGATGCAATAACAGATATCCGTCTTAATTTTCCGGTTGAATTTTGTATAAATGGAAAAGAACTTTTAGATCGGCTTAATGATAAAAATCTCATAATTCCTGATATCATCTTTTTAGATCTGAACATGCCCGTTATGTCAGGTTTTGAAAGCTTAAAACAAATTCGCGCTCATGCTAAATTTAAAAATATTCCTATAATAGCGGTTTATTCAACCTCGTCTACAGAAGAAGGCATTATGAATACTTTTGGATTAGGTGCTAATGCTTATATTGTAAAACCCACTGATTTTAACGATCTAAAGAAATTATTAAAAAAGGTTATCGAAATGGATTGGGAAGAAAGACTTGCAAATTTCGAAATTGAAACTTTTATAATTACGGTGTAGGTTTTTAAAAATGCTGCTGCAGTATCATTTGTCATTGAATTACAATGATGAGTTTAGAAATTAATACTAAAAATCATGGATTTTCACACAGATAATTTACCAAAGGCTACACGCCAAGACTTTCCTATTGTTGGTATTGGCGCTTCAGCAGGGGGACTTGAGGCGTTTACGAAGTTTATAGATGCTATCCCTGCTAATTCTGAAATGGCATTTGTAATTGTACAGCATTTACATCCTATGCATGACAGTATGCTCACGGAGCTTCTTTCCCGTGTGGCAAAAATACCTATTAATGAAATTACAGATGATATTCATTTAGCTCCAAATAATATTTACGTTATTCCTGAGAATAAAATGTTAACCTCTTTTGATGGAGTTCTTAAGCTGAGTCCTCGTGAAAAAGACACCAAAAATCAAGCAATAGATATTTTTTTTACCTCATTAGCCGAAGTCCATCTTGACTTAGCCTATGGCGTACTGCTTTCCGGAAATGGATCTGACGGAACAATTGGATTAAGAGCCATAAAAAAACACGGAGGTACTACTTTTGCACAGGATATTGATGCTCTTTTTAATGAAATGCCACAAAGCGCAGTTAATGCCGGAGTGGTTGATTATGTAATGTCTCCATTAAAAATAGTGGAGAAATTAATAACGATTTCAAAATTGAAATATATAAATAGTGAAGAAGATGAATCAAATGATGAATTAGTATATCATGAAATAATTAAAATTTTGCAGCAGCAAAGCGGTGTTGATTTTACCTATTACAAACAAACCACTATTCGTCGTCGTATTGCCAGAAGAATGGCATTAAGCAAAATTGCTAATTTAAAGGATTATCTGAAAGTTTTACGAGGAGATAAATTGGCATCAGAAGATTTGTTTAATGACATGCTTATACCCGTAACAGAATTTTTTCGGATAGTAAAATATTTCAAATTATAAGAGAAAAAGTTTTTCCAATAATAACCAGCAGATTGCCGGACGGAAATACAGTCCGAATTTGGATAGCAGGCTGTTCTACTGGCGAAGAGGCTTACACGTTAGCTATTGCGCTTCACGAATATTTGGGCGAAAATCTTCAGGGAAAAGAAATTCAGATTTTTGCTTCAGATATTTCAGAAGTTGCTATTGCCAAAGCAAGAATTGGATTTTACAGGAAATCCCAGATGCGTAATGTCTCTGAAAATACTCTTTCCAAGTATTTTACATCAAATACAAATGGTTATACTATTAAAAGGCAAATTAGGGATTTATGTGTTTTTGCAGTTCATAATTTTTTGAATGACCCTCCTTTTGCTAAGATGGATTTAATTACCTGTAGAAATGTGTTCATTTATATGGACTCCTTTTTACAAAAAAAGTCACTTACAACCTTTCATTATGCGTTAAAAGAAAACGGCTTTTTATTGTTAGGAAAATCAGAAACAGCTGTTCCTGCCGCTGAGCTTTTTCAGTCATTTGATAAAGCAGGCAAAATATATATCCGTAAACAGGTTTCTGGTAGATTTGTACATTCTGGTTTAGGACCCAATGGCAAATTAAAAACTTTTAAATCTGACATTCAAAGAAAAGAAATTATCAAAGAAGATTTTAGAAAGAGTGCTGATTTAATATTGCTCTCTAAATACACGCCAGCGAGTGTTATTGTAAACGAACAAATGGATATTGTACATATTAATGGATCAATAGCCGAATTTATTGAGCTTTCTACGGGTAAACCCACTTTCAATTTATTAAAAATGGCAAGAGAAGGGCTGGCTTTCGAACTTCGTAATGCCTGGCATAAAGTAAAAGAAACAGATTCAACTATAAAAAAAGAAAGAATCCAGATTAAAAGTAAAGGTACTGCCGAAGAAATAACTATAGAATTAAAGCGATTAGAGGACACAGCAGAGCCTTATTTTTTAGTGTTATTTTATAAAAGTATTATTGAGAAGGATAGTTTGTCCTCAAACAAATTCACTTCCGAAGAATTGCAGGACAATGTCTATTTAAAAAGAATAACGCAGCTTGAAAAGGAATTGGCTAAAATACATGATGATGTCAACGCGATCAGTGAAGAGCAGGAAGCATCGAACGAAGAATTGCAGAGTGCCAACGAAGAGCTGTTGAGCGGGAGTGAAGAGCTGCAAAGTTTGAATGAAGAACTGGAAACTTCTAAAGAAGAATTACAGTCGAGCAATGAAGAGCTTTTACAAATCAATCAGGAACTTTTAAATAAGCAGCAAGAGATCAATATTTCCAAAAATTACACCGAGGCAATAGTCGCCACTCTTAGAGAACCTATAGTGGTGCTGGATACTAATTTAAGAATTAAAAATGTTAACAGAGCTTTCTCTAAAAAATATAATATCGCTAAGGATGAGGCTAAAGGAAAGCTGATTTATGAAATTCAGAATCATCTTTTTGATAATGTTTCCATGCGTGCCATTCTTGAAAAAGTACTTCCCGAGAAAACACAGCTTGATGATTATCAAATATCAGTTAATCTTTTACCTTACGGAGAGAGCATAATGCTGCTTAATACCCGACAAGTGACCAACGAAACGAGCAAGGAGCAATTAATTCTGCTGGCTATTGAAGATATAACAGAACGAAGAATTATAGAAAAAAGACTGCAGATTCTTTCAGATGGTTTTGAAGCCAAAGTTTTGGAGCGTACAATAGATTTGCTGAATGCTAATACTGAACTTGAAAGCTCCATCAAAAAATTGCATGTTGCAAATGTCAAATTACAGGAATATGCTTACGTAGCAAGTCATGATTTGCAGGAACCTTTGCGTAAGATATTAATGTTTATCAGCAGATTGTTAGGAATGGAGGAAAACATATCTGATGAAGCTCTTATTTTATTGGAAAAAATCAGTAAATCATCTACAAGAATGAATACACTGATTAAGGATTTGTTAGCTTATTCGTACCTTAATAATCCAGAAAAACAATTTGTTAAAACAGATTTAAATAAGATTGTTGAAAATATCCTTGTTGATTTTGAGTTGTTGATAGAGGAACAAAGCGTCGAAGTTAAGCGGCATAAATTACCTTTTATTAATGCTGTTCCCTTACAAATGAATCAGCTTTTTTATAACCTAATAAGTAATGCTCTTAAGTTTTGTAAAAATGACGATTCAATTTGCAAAATAGAAATAAGCTCACGCAAGCTTACGTTAGCTCAAATAAAAAAGTTTCCAGCTTTGAATCAAAGTCTGAGTTATTGCGAAATTATTATTAAAGATAATGGTATAGGTTTCGATAAACAATTTGAAAACAAGATTTTTACCATGTTTCAAAGACTTCATAATAATGAAGTGTATACAGGAACAGGCATTGGGTTATCTATTGGTAAAAAAATTGTAGAAAACCACAATGGTATTATTTTTTCTAAGGCAAAAGAAAATATAGGTGCAGAATTTCATGTGATATTGCCTACGTAAAAATATTACATGGGCATATAAAAAATGGCGCCAATTGTCTTCAATTGGCGCCATTTGGCTGTAGTGACCCCAACAGGACAAATTACAAGAAATTTTATAGAAGATTTGAAGAGAATGTCGTTCTACTTTTAATGTCTGTCTTTCATTGGCTTTATGAATTTGGTTTGAATGTCCTGTTGGGGATTGAATAAAAAAGTAGCGAAAAAGAAATCAAGAACTTATTTTCATTATAATGCCCTAACTTTTTGTGGCAAATTGTTGCAAAATTGGAGGCAACTCCAAAGTCAAATTTTTATTTAAAAGCAATGTAAATTAGTGCCTTCATGCTTTTTAGCAAAATGATAATTTATTTGGTTAAATAAGTCTTCTTTAAAGTTTGCAGTAAAAATTTCATAGTTGAAGGCTAAAATTATTTAAAATTCCTTAGTTTTTTGTCTGAAAAATGTATCAAGTCCAAATGCAATGTGCCATGATTCTGTCACAAAACTTATGCAGGATAAAAACAGTATTATTTGCCATAGCTCTTTACAGCAGAGAAGGTATAAAGTCCAAAAGGTTGAACATATACTTTTAACTTAATAATTAACATATCTAATAACATTAATAAACTTTAGTTATCATTTCATCTATAGGCAAACGAACTTTTTTCGTAGCAGCCATATAGTCTTTTTCCGAATCACGGTATCCTAAAGCAAGGACAACTGTAGAGTGCAGACCTTTCTCCTTCAAACCCAAAACCTCATCGATAATAGAAGCATTAAATCCTTCGATAGGAGTGGCATCCACTTTCAATTCTGCCGCAGCAATAAGTGCTGTTCCTAGTGCAATATAAGCCTGTTTGTCCGCCCAAAGTGCTTTTTGCTCTGCATTAATAGCGCTAAAATAGGAATGTAATCCATTTCTAAATCCCGATAAGGCACCAGCATCAAGACCTCTTTGCTTTTCTGTCATTGCCATATAATCGTCAATGTAAGTAGAAGACATGTCAGTGAAAGCAGCAAAAACCAATAAATGAGAGCAAGAGTTAATCTGTCCATTATACGAATCAGCACTTAATTTCTTTTGGATTTCCGGGTTGCTTACAACAAAAACACGGTAAGATTGCAGACCACAAGAAGATGCTGAAAGATTTATAGCCTCTAAGATCTGATCGATCTTTTCTTCTGTTACTTTAATGCTATTGTAAGCTTTTGTGGCGTAGCGCCATTTTAAATTTTCTATCAAATTCATTACTATGTCTATCTTAAATTTTGGCAAATATAAATGATATTGTTTTCTTTTTCGAGTTTTTGAAGTGCTCTGGGAAACTCCAAATCAATCATCTTAGGCCACTAAAGAATAATTATCTGTTTTCCTTCATTAGTATAATTGTTTAAAGATTAATAATCTTTAAAAATACTTATAAAAAGAATATTTATCTGATTTTAAGTATTAATAAAAATATTAAATCTTTTATTTTCAAATTTGCAGGGTAAAAAAACTAAATAGTATCATCAGATGAAAGCGAACATACAAGAAGATAGGGAAATAAAGGAAAAGCAGAATATTGAAAACACCCAGAATAAAATCCAGAATGATTTTGCATTCACACTGAAGAGCACTTGTTTAGATGAAAACTATCATCCCTCAAGCGAAACGCGTTTAACAACCAATTTTGCAAACCTGGCCAGAGGAGGTAATCGCCAACAAAACTTACGTAATGCATTAAATATGATTAACAATCGATTCAATGCATTGGCTCATTTGGATAATCCAAAAGGGGATCGTTATCTTGTAGAACTTGAAATCATCACAGTAACGATGAGTATTGATGATAAGAATGGTACTAACAATCTGCCGTTGATTGAAGTTTTAAAAACCAATATTTTTGACCATAAGACTAGCCAGCGTATCGAAGGTATTGCCGGAAATAATTTTTCTTCTTATGTTCGTGATTATGATTTCAGTATTTTATTGATCGAGCACAATAAAAATAAATCTAATTTTTGCATTCCTGAAAATTTTGGTGATTTGCACGGAAAACTTTATAAGTGCTTTGTGAATTCAGCGACTTATAAAGAGCACTTTAAGATGTCACCGATCATTTGTCTAAGTGTATCGAGTAACAAAACTTATACCCGCACTGAGTATCAGCATCCGGTTCTGGGTTTTGAGTATCTGCAGGATCAGTATTCTATCACTGATGAATATTTCTCTAAAATGGGCTTAAAGGTTCGTTTTTTCATGCCTCCGAATAGTGTGGCACCGATGGCTTTTTATCATTCCGGAGATCTGCTTGCTGATTATACTGATCTTGGACTAATCAGCTCAATCAGCACGATGGAGACTTTCCAGAAGATTTATCGCCCTGAAATTTACAATGCAAATTCAGTGGCTGGGAAAATCTATCAACCTAGTATTAAACACGAAGATTATTCACTGACCCGCGTGGCTTATGACCGCGAAGAGCGCAGCCGACTGGCTGTTGAACAGGGTAAATATGCAGAAGAGCATTTCATTAAGCCTTACAAAAGTCTCCTGGAACAATGGTCTGCTAATTTTACCCTTTAATTGATTACAACGCATTAAAATTATACTATTATGAAGAAATTATTATTACCTACCTCAATTGTTGGAAGTTTACCCAAACCGGCCTGGCTTGCACCACCCGAAAAACTTTGGTCACCATGGAAATTAGATGGCGATCAGCTAATTGAAGGGAAACAAGATGCGTTGCGCATTTCTTTGCAGGAACAAGAATTGGCAGATCTGGATATCATTTGTGACGGCGAGCAGACACGCCAGCATTTTGTAACGACATTTATCGAGCATCTAAGCGGTGTAGATTTTGAAAATCGTAAAACAGTAAAAATCCGTAACCGTTATGACGCGAGTGTTCCAGTGGTTGTAGGTGAGGTTGCACGTCAAAAAGCAGTTTTTGTTGAAGATGCTAAATTTTTACGTAAACAAACTAACAAGCCTATAAAATGGGCATTGCCAGGCCCGTTGACAATGGTAGATACCTTGTACGACGACCATTATAAAAGCCGGGAAAAATTGGCGTGGGAATTTGCGAAAGCACTCAATGAAGAAGCAAGAGAACTTCAGGACGCAGGGGTAGATATTATCCAGTTTGATGAACCTGCATTTAATGTGTTCTTTAATGAAGTAAACGATTGGGGAATGGCAGCATTAGAAAGAGCTATTGAAGGTTTACACTGTCAAACTGCGATTCATATTTGCTATGGTTATGGAATACAGGCAAATACTGATTGGAAAAAGACATTAGGTTCAGAGTGGCGACAATACGAAGAAATTTTTCCGAAAATTCAAAAATCTAAAATTGATGTGGTGTCTTTAGAATGTCACAACTCCAATGTGCCTTTAAATTTAATGGAACTTGTTCGAGGTAAAAAAGTAATGGTCGGTGCCATTGATGTGGCAACCAACACTATCGAAACACCAGAAGAAGTAGCTGCTACCCTGCGTAAAGCTCTTGAGTTTGTTGATGCCGAAAATCTTTACCCTTCTACAAACTGCGGTATGGCACCGTTATCTAGAGATGTAGCCAGAGGCAAGTTAAGTGCTTTAAGCGCAGGAGCAGAAATTATACGTAAAGAACTTGGGATTTAGTCTCAATGTATTAATTTGAATATGGTTTGTTGTTTGAAGCATGCCCTGCTGTCCATAGAATTTAACAGAGCAACTTTGCGGACAGACTAATGAATCTTAAATAATCCACGTTTATCTGCGTAAGATATTTTTGTAATCCTGACTCTACGGAGGAATAATATTTAAAACACATTGAAGAAATTATTAGAAGTATTAAAAAAAGCAGGTTTCGACGGTTTCCTGTTAATGATAGTCGCCATGATTCTGATGGCTTATTTTTTGCCAAGGCCAGGCATGGTCAAAGAACCTGTTTCGCTGGAGGAGATTGCCAATGCAGGCGTTTCCTTAATTTTCTTGTTTTATGGCATGCGACTAAGTGTTGAGAAACTAAAAGCCGGACTTTCCAACTGGAAAATGCACATTGTCGTCCAGTTGACAACCTTTTTATTTTTTCCGCTCATTGTTTTGGCATTTCGTCCGTTGTTTGTCAATAACGGCTTCGAGCTGCTTTGGCTGGGTGTATTTTTTCTGGCAGCTTTACCGTCTACAGTTTCCTCTTCGGTGGTCATGGTTTCCATCGCCAAGGGAAACATTCCCGCAGCCATTTTCAATGCAAGCATTTCCAGTTTGATCGGAGTAGTCGTTACGCCTCTCTGGGTTGGGTTGTTTATAGCTTCTGCAACAGGTGATTTCGATGTCACTCAAATCGGCTTAAAGTTGATTCTGCAAGTCTTGCTGCCTGTCATCATTGGCATAAGCCTCAATTCCCGTTTCGGCGCCATTGCCGAAAAATACAAGAAACAACTCAAATATTTCGATCAGACAGTTATTCTAACGATTATTTACACGTCGTTTTGCAAGTCATTTTCCGAACATCTTTTTGAAGGCTTTACCGCCCTTGAACTTGCTGGACTCGCTGCAGGGATGATGGTGTTGTTTTTTGCCGTATTCTTTTGTGTCGGACTACTCAGCCGCTTGCTTGGCTTTTCAGAGGAAGATCGTATTACTGTCTTATTCTGTGGGTCTAAAAAGTCATTGGTACACGGCACCGTTATGTCAAAAGTACTTTTTCAGCACAGTACTATCACCGGTATCGTATTGTTGCCGCTCATGCTTTATCATGCCTTGCAATTGATTGCCGCTAGTATCATCGCTCAGGGTATGGCTCGACGAAAAGAAGTATAATTTTATTTATGACATAGCCCTTTATCTTTTTTTGATAAAGGGCACCAGGGATAACGCTCCCTGCTATAAAATAATGCTTTTCAGATTTTTATACTTTGAAGTTAACGCCGCAGTATGTTATGTTTTAAACTTGTTCAAAATAAGATTTTTGTATTGTTTTTGGTTATATTTGAAGAATTTTATTCTGATTTAAAAATAAATTAAACCTTTTTAAAGTAATATTCTATGGAGCAAATAGACGATATTGATCTTCGGTTATTAAATATACTACATGATAATTCTAAATACACTGTAAAAGAGCTTGCTAAAATGGTAAATCTATCGGCATCGCCAGTTTTTGAGCGCATTAAAAGATTGGAAAACAGCGGATATATTAAAAAATATATTGCCCTGCTTGATGCAGAAAAACTAAACAGAGGGTTTATTGTTTTCTGTAATATTAAACTTAAACAGCACGATCGTAATATCGGAAATCAATTTGTTAGTGACATTATGAAAATAGAAGAAGTTGTGGAATGTTATAATATCTCAGGTGATTACGATTTTTTAATGAAAGTTTCTGCCAAAGACATGAAGCATTATCAGGATTTTGTGTTTAATAAATTGGGATCAGTTGAAAGTATAGGGAGTACCCAAAGTACCTTTGTTATGTCGGAGATAAAAAATATGTATGGATAGTTCAGCGATAGGCTTATTATTTGAAATTCGCCATAGCTGTTGTGACAGCAAAATGTGTTAAGTCGATTTTGGAATTATTTAATATCAACAAACAGCAATAAACCAAAAGAGAAAAAAATCTATATACTTAACGGACTTCGAATTATCGTTCAGCTTCAATTAAATCTTTAATGGAGCCACTTATAGATTATTTATTTCAAACAGTCCAAGAATTTCTTATGAAAAATTCGAAGCATGAATTTTAGCTTGTAAAGGCTTGAAAAATCTACATATTAGTGCATAAAAAAAGTGACAACTCTTTGCTAGTTGTCTCCTTAAGTGACCTGTCCAGGACAAATTCTATAAATTTTATGGAAGATTTGAAGAAATTGGCTTACTACATTTAGTAGCTGTCTTTCATTGGTTTTGTAAATTTGGTTTGAATGTCCTGTTAGGATTGATGTAAAAATCTCTGTGATTTCTTAGATACTAATCAATAAAACAATCCTAGATAATTTTTAATTTATAATAGAAAGTATTCATTCCAAATGAATGTGTCATTATTTACTATAAAACAGTCGAAAAAACATCTATAAAAATTGCAGCAACATTTGCAGCAGATAAGGTATCATGTTAAGTTTTTGTTAGGCTCGATGAAAGAATCTGTTTATTTCAATGAAAATGTTTTTGATAATATTGTTTTAAAAGATATCACCAATTATTTTCAAGCGAGTAACGATGTATAACATGGTCCGCTAGATCAAAAGATAAATTTTCATTTCCATTTGTAAATGCTACAACTGTCATTCCTGCTCTTTTGCCGGCTTGCATTCCATGATAGGAGTCTTCAATGACAATGCATCTATCGGGAGTAACGTTTAACTTTTTAGCTGCAGTAAGATATACAGCTGGGTCAGGCTTACCTTGCTTTTCATGCTCTGCTGATGCAACAGCATCAAAGAGATCAGAGATTCCAACCCTGTCAAGGCTTATGGATATAAAAGATTCAGGAGAGTTGGTAGCCAAACCTATTTTGTAATTCTTAGCTTTTAATTGTTGTATAAAAGGTCTGATATTTTCGATAAAACAATTCTGTGTTTGAATTAATTCAATTACTCGGTCAATTACCATTTTTTCAGTTTCGAAAAGCGAAACATTCTTCCATGGATATTTTGTAAACCAAAAATTTGTTACCTCGGCAGTTGTCATTGTGCGTGTCTGCTGGCGATCTTCTTCAGATAGGATTACCCCTAATGCACTGAAGATTTCAATTTCTGCCTGCAACCAGAAATGTTCACTATTTATCACAACGCCATCCATATCAAAAATGACTGCCTGTTTATCTTTCATAATTTTTTATATTTAAAAATTTAGCAAAGAGGCTTGCGCACATAATGGCACATAGTAAAAAAAGTGATGGTCTGTATGAAAAACAGAACCGTTGCTCTACTAAACTTTGAACTTTATCTTGCTTTGCTTACAAGCTGTAATTGCTTTTAAATTTACTTTAAGGAAGAATTTTACCAGGAATATACCTCTTTTAAGAAGGAGCCTGCTTTTCCCTACGTCCGGTATCAGCCAAGTCAGGTTCAAAGGATGTTTCTCAATTCTAATACTATCAGAATACCCCTAAGCATTACAAAATTACAAAAAGACTTTCCAATAAATATAAAGGATCTGTAAATTTGTCAAAGGAATTTATCCTGTCGTATTTATACATTATATATTTTTTGTAGAAATGTAGGCTAATGAGGCATTGATATTAGTCATTATAGAGGAGCTTTGAATTTTGATATTTCTTTTATTGCTGATAGTTTTTAGAGTTATTCTAAAAAAGAGAATAAATGTAAAAAAAGTTAAAGTTAGTATTTGAAGGCTATATAAAAAAATGGCGTCAATTTTCTTCAATTGGCGCCATTTGGCTGTGGTGACCTCGACTGGACAAATTTCTAGAAATTTTATGGAAGATTTGAAGAGATTGGCTTACTACTTGTAACTCCTGTCTTTGAATGGCTTTATAAATTTGGTTTGGATGTCATGTTTGGGATCGACATAAAAATTTATTTGATTTTATTTAGGAAGTTTGGCAAGAAATAACAATATATCAGTACCGATTTCTTTATAATGAGTTTCAAGGGCAAAATGACCCGTTTTATAAAACTTTACAGTAACATTTGGATTATCATGTTGGTAAGCTTCTGCTCCTGCGGGAAGAAAATAAGGATCCTGACTGCCCCAAACAGCTAACATCATAGGCTTTTTATCTCTAAAATAAGCTTGAAATTTAGGATATAAAGCAACATTGGTTCTGTAATCTTTTAGCAGGTCAAGCTGGATCTCGATGTTTCCCGGGCGATCCAGAAAATGCTGGTCCAATGTATATGTTTCAGGTGCGATAAGAGAAGCATCCGAAACACCTTCGTGATACTGATACCAAGTTGATTCTTTTGAAACAAAATCCTTAAGAGCGTATCTGTTACCCAGAGAAGGATCTTTCCAGTATTTCTGAATAGGATTCCAACCATTGCTTAATCCTTCTTCATAAGCATTGCCATTTTGTGATATAATGCCGGTTATTTTTTCAGGATTAGCAAGAGCAAGCCTGTATCCGGTTGGCGCGCCATAATCGAATACATAAATGGCAAAACGTTTTAAACCAAGCTTATCGATAAATCCCTGCATAGTGTTGGCAAGATTATCAAAAGTATATTGATAACTAAGATGGTCCGGTGCATCTGAATAGCCAAAACCAGGCAGGTCTGGAGCTATTACATGATATTTTTTGCTTAAAATAGGAATAAGATTTCTAAACATATGAGATGATGTAGGGTAGCCATGCAGTAATAATAAAGTTGGAGCATCTTTAGAGCCTGCTTCACGATAGAATATCTTTAGTCCGTTTACTTCCGTGTTATTGTAATGAGTGGTCTGAATTTCAGTATTCTCATTTGTAGTTAAAGAGTTTTTAACTTGTGCATTTACAGCTGTTTGTTGTAGCATGATTATAGCTAGAATTAGAGTTAAGGATTTAATTGTGTTTTTCATATTTTCAATTGTTTAAAACAAAATTACATCCTATATTTGATACCTGAAAACGATTTATTATGATGTAATTAATCACTAATTGTGATAATATGAACAGCAATGACCTGAAAATATTTGAAGCTGCAGCAACTCTGGGAAGTTTTACAAAAGCAGCAGAAGCAACCTTTACGGTACAATCAAACGTAACGGCTCGCATAAAAAATCTCGAAGATGAATTTGGAGCTGAACTTTTTAGAAGAGTATCCAGAAAAGTGGTTCTGACTGAGGCAGGGGAAAAACTTTTGCAATATGCTAAAAAAATTGGACGTTTATTAGATGATGCAAAAAGTGATATACAGAGTGCAGAAAAAATAGGAGGGACCATACGCATAGGATGTATAGAAACTACAATGGCACTTAAGGCACCTGAAATCATCAAAGGTTTTGCTGAACTTTACCCCAACGTAGAACTTGAATTCCAATCTTCTATGTTAACAGTACTAATACAAGATGTACTTAGTTATAAATTGGATGCTGCTTTTGTTGCTGCACCTATAAATATTCCGGGGTTGCAGCAACTCGTTGTTCGCGATGAGCAACTAGTAATAATTGCAGGAGGCGATGTCAAAAAACTTTCAGTACTGTTAAAAGAAGAGCGTTTAAAAATTGTGGTTTTCGGGCAGGGCTGTTTTTTCAGGGCGAGACTTGAAACATGGCTTGGTTCAAAAGGAGTACTGCGCTATAAAAGTACCGTACTCAATTCGATAGAAGGGATTATTAATTTTGTAGAGGCAGGCCTAGGTATTAGTATACTTCCTGCTGAAGTGATAAATCAGTACTATAGCAATAGAAATATAAAAATATTCCCTGTAAATAAAGAGCTAGCCACTATGACCACATTGTTAATTTTTAGGAACGATGAAAGACCTTCAAAGGCTCTAAATGTATTTTTAGATCAGTATAGATAGATTTATTTTGATAAAATTATAATTTTCTAATTTTTCAGTTTTTTGAATTAATACAAAAACTATAGATGAAAAATCGAAGTTAAACTTGTGAGATTATTAAATGCTCTAATTCTTCACGATGCGTTTCGCCCCATTTTGCAGTACGAGCAATAACCGGTATAAGTGTTTGTCCTAAAGGTGTCAATTCATATTCTACCTTTAAAGGCATTTCGTTAAAATCAACTTTAGAAAGAATTCCATGATCAATGAGTTGATTTAGCTGAGTATCCAAAACTCTTCGGCTTGCCTTGGGAATTTTTCTTTGTAATTCGCCTGGTCTTTTAATTCCCGAATAAATACTCCATATCAAAGCTAGTTTCCACTTTCCGTTGATCACTTCGAGAAATAAATTTAAGCCACAATCTAAGGAAACGGGTAATTTTTTTTGATAAGTCATAAGGTAATTTTCTACCGTAAAAATAGTGAAAATAAAAATCTGATAGGGGTGAATTTACCCGTAATTGTATGTGTTGAACCTTCTGTGTAATTTTGCTTCATAAAATAAAAGTCATGAAAAATAAATTATTTGGAAAGAAAACAGGTTTATATGCAAGCGAACTTATTTTGGGAGCTGCTATGTTAGGAAATAGAAAAGGATACGGATCTACTGCCGAAGAAGCAAAGCATATTCTAACAGCTTACGCCGATGCCGGAGGGAATTTTATAGATATCTCTGACCGTTATCAGCTTGGTGAAGCGGAAGAACTTGTTGGTAAATTCATAGAGCATCAGCGAAGCAATTTTATAATATGCACAAAATATACGCAAAGCAATGAAAATAATCCTGCAAGCAACTACGGAAATCATCGTAAGGCGATGAGACAAGCTGTAGAATCAAGTCTGAAACGATTAAAAACAGATTATATTGATGTTTACATGCCACATTTTGACGACGGTGTTACGCCTATTGATGAAATTGTACGTGGTTTGGAGGATTTAGTAAACGCTGGAAAAGTTCTTTATACAGGTTTAACCAATTTTCCTGTATGGAAAGTTGCTGCAATCGCAAAAAGTACAAATCTAAGCGCAATTCAAATTGAATATAATTTAGTACAGCGCAGTGCCGACAGGGAATTTATACCGATGGCTTCAGAATTTGGTTTAGGGACAATGATGTATTCGCCATTAGCCGGTGGGTTGCTGACAGGAAAATACCGTCAGGGAGAATCTGGACGTATAAATCCCAATTCAGATTCAGAATATAAGGAAGATGATTTTACAAGAAAAATCATAGATCACCTTATCGTAATTTCTGAGGAACTGGGTATTACACCGGGTCAGGTAGCTTTTGCATGGATTTTATCAAAGGATGCTTTTCCAATAGTTGGAGCTAGAGCTGTTTCTCATTTAAATGATGCTTTGAAGGCAGTATCTGTTCAGCTTACCGCAGATCAAATTGCAATTTTAGATCAACTCAGTGCAGTATCTTTGGGATATCCACATGATTTATTAAAACAAGTTCGGGGGGTGATCTAAAATTTTGTTTGCAGTAAAATATATTGCGGTAATTTATTTGATAAAAATTGCAACAAATCCAAATTTTATTTACAATTAATAATCGAAGGTACAACAGTAGAAAATTCAAATAATGATCAAGTGATAAACCATTTTTAAGGGAGATGTCATAATATGCACTTGAAAAGCAATTGGAAATAATTTAGGATATTATGGAGTCGTAATTTCTCTTTTATTTGTTGTTTGAATCCTCTTAAGTTTAAATAGATATTCCTTTACAGTAGTTTCTTTATTTTAGAGTGATCTAAAAAAGAAAAAATGATTAAAAGTTAGCGTATTTAATTGTGTAAATAAAAAAATAGCGCCAATTGTCTTCAATTGGCGCCATTTGGCTGTAGTGACCTCTACGGGACAAATTTCAACAAAATTTATGGAAGATTTGAAGAGATTGGCTTACTATATTTTAATCAATGAAATTTTGAATTAAGTTTTTAACTATTTGTATTTAATGTTGATACTTATAATATCAGATGTCATATTAGTAGTCCTTGTATAATGTCCATAACGTATCTCTAAAGTATTCCAGTGTTTAAGACCAAAAATTCCATTGAGGGGAGTAAATTTCATTCCCATTCCAAAGAAACTGCTGTCGAATTTAGAAAAATCATAATTACTGGTGTAATATTCATCGGCTGAAGTATGTTCGCCATATGGTTTGAAATACTTCGTTCCTGTTTGGGTATAATATCTGTAAAACGGACTTACTGAAAATGCCTGAGTTAATTTTACAGGAATTTCAAGATCAGCGGTATGTGCTTTTAAGCTCCAATCATCTGAATAATATCTGTAATAAGCACGAATAATTACATTATCTCCCAAAAAGTAACTAGCCCTCATTCCTATTGGAATTTTTAATCTGGTATCGGGCATTTTTTCCTGATGCACTGATCCGTCTGCAAAATAAACCCTGTGAAAAGGAAGGCTTAAATATCCGTTTTGACTGATAACATCACCTACAAGCATTACCTGAAGATTTTTGTTTACCACCTGAGAATAGCTTAAGGTTCCTGCAAAAGTATTTCGGTTAGCGCTTCCGTAACCTTCCTGACCGGGAGGACGAAGTTCAACGGGTTCAATTAATTTCAACTGATCGAGAAAGGTTTGGAATTTGGCCGTAAATTCTCCGTTTCTGTCTTTTGTTTTTTGTGAGAAACTTATATTACCTCCAAAAGACTGATAATCAAATTCGGTAGATGATGAAACTCCAATACCCAGTGTTCTTCCTTTTTCTTCGTTTTCTCTCAGATAAGTTAGAGAAGGGTAGAAGCGATTATCTGCAGAGGATGCTGATGAATTGGCACTCAAATCAATCATATCTGATGAGGCAGAGGTATAGTGATCAATACCTGCTTCAATATCAAAAGTATGTTTGATTCCGGTTTCGCCGTACTTTACCAGTTTAACATCTATGGTATTAGCAATATCGGTAAGGTGTTCAGAACCAATTCCTCCGGTAACAGCTGAATTGTTTCCGTCCTGCTTGTAATAGCTGGAAACCAGATTTACCTCCTCTAGTTTTAATTTTCTGCTTTTGTAAGCTGTGGAATCTGTAGGAACATTTTGTGCTCTTACCTGAAATAATGCCAGTAAGGCAAATCCTGTAATGAATATTCTTTTCATTTTTTAATGGTGTGAAAATTAGTTACAACCACAGCCGCCGCCGCTTTTTCCGGAGTTTGCTCCGGAAGCTCCTTCACGGTAGGATTGAAAACTAAGTTCTGTTTTTTCGATTTTTCTATTGGAAAGGACCATTTCAGAATCGTTTATTTTTCCTTTCTGGTATTCTTTTACCGATGTGCAGGAGGTGAACAGAATGCCCGTAAAAGCAATGCTGCATAACAGTACGAGCGCTTTTTGTTTTGGCTTTTTCATTTCAGGTTAATGTTTTTAGAAGTGTAAATTTTATTGTTGTCGTCGATGATAATACAATATAGATCTGCTATCTGATCTATTAAAAACAAGCCTGCTTTAATACCCATAACCGCTATTGGTGTTGCCATTGCATCTGCAAATTCTGCGTTTCCGCTAATAATGGTGACACTTTTAATTCCAGTTATCGGAAGTCCTGTTTTTGGGTCAATAGTATGCGAATATTTCTTGCCGTTAATAGTTACGAACTTTTCATAATTTCCAGATGTTGCCACTGCTTTATTGGAAATTTCCATATAAGAGAATGCTGCATTTGGCGAATCAGGATCTGCTACGCCAATGGTCCATTTTCTACCGTCTGGCTGTAATCCCCAGGCCGAAAGATCGCCACTTGCATTAATAATGCCGCTCTGCACATTATTTTTAAGCAGTACTTGTTTTGCCATTTCAGCGGCATATCCTTTTCCAATGCCGCCAAAACCAATTCGCATTCCTTTTTCTTTTAAAAATACGGTCGTGTTTTTCTGGTCTAAAATGATATTTCTGTAATCAATAAGATGTACCATTTTGAGTGCAGTTTCAGCATCTGGTAATTGGGTCATTGCCTTATCAAAATTCCATAGACTTTTATCGATACTTCCGTAAGAAATATCAAATGCGCCTTGTGTAATTTTAGAAATGCCGATGGATCTTTCGATAAGATTAAAAACTTCCAGATCTACTTTCACAGGTTTAATTCCTGCATTTTCATTAATTAGATTCGTTTGACTGTCATTTTTATAAGTAGTCAAAAGTCTTTCGATTCGCTTGATTTCTTCAATAGCGAGGCTGATATTCTCATTTCCTGTTTTCTCGTTTGGGGCGACAACTGTAATGGTAAAGTTGTTTCCCATGAGTTTTAGGGACTCGGAATATTTTTGATTTTTTAATATGTTATTTTCGGCTGTCACAGATTGCTTTTATTTCTGAAGTCCATTGTTCGGGAGTAGTTTCTGGTTTTCCATGCCAGGTTTTGATTACTTTACCATCAGCATCAAGAAGCAGGGTTAGAGGGAAAATTCCTTCTTTATTGTAAATTTCGGCTAAATCTTCATTTCGCTTTACTTGCTGGAGAGTTCCAATGTTTTTCTTCTTTCTTGGAAAATCAGCATTAACCAATACTAAATTTTCATTTGCCATTTCTGTGAATGTTTGACTTTCCAGATAGTCTTTGCGCGTCACGATACAGGGTCCGCACCAGTCTGAGCCAGAGAAATTCAATAGAATTAATTCGTGCTTTTCCTTTGCTACTTTTTTAGCATTATTAAAGTCAGGTTCCCAGTTGATGGGAAGCACTGTCATTAAAAGGAATAATGTAATTAGTTTCATTTTACGGATTTGTTTTTAGGTATATAGAGTTGTTGGGTATTTTATTTATTTTACTTGCTTAAGATTCGATTAAATTTTAAATAAAAAAACTATTCCCTAAGCAGTCCGGATGTTGTTTTTTCGGTTCGCCATTAGAATGATTCTAAATCTAACACATCATTATTTTAAAAGTTTATTGGTAAAAAGAAAATCTGCAGTCTGGTACCATGAAATAGTTTCTTCTAAAAATGATTGATCGATAGTAAGAGGTTTAAGGCTATTGTCTTTTTTGTTCCAGCAGTAAAAGGACTGTTTCTTCTGATCCGATAAAATCATTAGTTTTTCCTTTTTCATCAAAACCAATTTGCGATACGTTCCCATTAATGCCCTTTGCTCAAAATGAGCATCAAGAACATTTTTTCCAAAAAAATCAGATTCATACTTCCAGTGAAATAAAGAAAAAAGAGTAGGCCATAGGTCTATTTGAGAACATTGCTGTTCTATTTTTTGATTTTGATTTTCAGGTAAATTCACAATGAATGCCGGAATATGGTAATTAGCAACATCTATTTCATCTTTGCCTGCGCTGCTGGCGCAATGGTCTGCAATGATTACAAATACCGTGTTTTTGACCCAGGGTTTTGTTTTGGCTTTTTTGAATAATTCTTTCAAGGCAAAATCGGTGTATTTTACAGCTCCTTGTCGGCTTGTTCCCGATGGGATATCAATTTTTCCTGATGAATATGTAAAAGGTCTGTGATTGGATGTTGTCATCACAAAATTGAAAAATGGCTTTCCGGTTTTGTATTGCGCGTCTGCCACTTTCAGCATTTTATTGAAAATGTCTTCGTCACAAATTCCCCAGGCATTTTCAAAAGTTACTTCGTTATCATTAATATTATGACGAACAGTTTTGATTGCGTCACTCAAAACACTTCCTCGACCACGATCGTAAATCGTAAATCCGTTACCTCCAAAATAGGCATTCATATTGTCGAAGTAACCGTCTCCGCCATAGAAAAAATTACAATCGTATTTTCTGGTTTTAAAAACATTAGAAACCGTGTAAAGATTCTGATTATTAGGTCTTTTAACAATACTTTGGCCCGCCGTGGGAGGTATACATAAAGTCACGGCTTCCATACCTCTGACCGTTCTGGTTCCAGTGGCATATAAATCCTCAAAAAAGATACTTTTTTGGACGAGACTGTCCAGAAATGGAGTTATATTATCTTTATTTCCAAACTCCTTAAGAAAACTTCCGCTAAGGCTTTCAACCAAAATAAAAACGACATTTTTGTTTTTAAGAGAAGGAATACTTTCGCTTATTTCTCTGTGAATGCAAGAACCACTTTTATAATAAACAGCATGATCAGCTGCCAGTTTCTTTCTTATAATGCCAAAAGCTTTGTCATTGTGAATTGAAGTATAGAAGTCAACATATTTCATCTGGTTATTTCTAAAAGCAGCAAAAAAGGAGTAAATTCCCGATTTTGAAATTTCAGAGTTATATCGATTTGAAGACCATTCCGCCTGATTGTTGTGAATAAAGCAACCAAAAAACAGAGCCACAATAATAGCTGAAGATAAAACCGAAAGTCTGGTTTTTAAAGTAGCTTTAGAGGTAAAAGTAGTTGTAAAGGCTTTTCTCTGATAAAAAAGAAAAAGAAATGCTAAGCTAAGCAGTAAGACCCCGCCCATTAGCAAAGGAAAGGGGTAAGACTGTTTAATATTGGCTACAACTTCGTGAGTATAAATAAGATAATCAACAGCTATGAAATTAAATCTTGTTTTAAATTCATCCCAAAATGTAAACTCGGCAAAGAAAGTAAATACAAGGATAAAGACCATTAATGAGGTAAAAAAATAAATAAGAACTTTATCTAATATAGACCCAATCCATTTATTTGGTATTAAACTGTAATAGAATATACTGCAGAGTGAAATGAAAGTAACAGTACCAAAATCAAAGAACAAACCTGTTAAGAATGTCCTTAAGACAGCAATCATATTCCACGAAACTTCATAATATTGCCATATAAAAAAGGAAACTCTCAGCAACTGTGAAAGGATTAAAAACCAGATAATAAAATGACACAACAGGGAATATCTGCCGTATTCTGAAGATAATTTATTCATATATTTTTATTATTGAAAGCAAATTTTATAACCCAATTCTGAATTTATTTTGAATTTTGGTTTTTATTGGGAAATCAGAATTTATAGCTTTATTCAAAGTAAACTGCCTGGGTCTCATAATAATCCTTGCTGGTGTAATAGAAACCATCAGCTTGAATTTTTTTTTATTACCAGTGTATTGAAAATGTTGGTGGCATTTAAGAATATTTCACCTTTTCCTTTTTGTATAATCTCTTATACCAAGATCTGTTATCAGCAGAAAAGATAACACCAATATGTTTTAGATTTCATTTATGCTATATAAAGAGAATAGTACATAACTCATCTGTGATTCTGTAGGAAATTTGAATTTAGAAAATGACCTCAAAAGTATGAAGACTATCCTTAAAAGAATAACGGATATCCCATTGGTTAATTTCGCAGATTTTTTTGATAATAGCCAATCCAAGTCCATTTCCCTGCGATGATGGATTTACTTTTGAAAAACGATTAAAGATGTTTTGCGCTTGCAAAGGGATTTCTGGACCTGTATTAATAAATTTGAGGGAATTATTTTCTATTCTTATATCAATTACACCATCTTTTACATTGTGACGAATAGCATTTAGAAATAAATTATTAATCAATACTTCTGTCAGTGCACTATTTCCTTTAGTTCTGAGAATGTTTTTAAAATACCTATTGATTTTTACATTTTTGGCTTGTGCCTGTTCAATAAAGAAATCAATGTTTTTATCAATATACTCATTTAAAATAATGGTGTCGTGTTCGAGATAAATTTCATTATCAATTTTAGAAAGTAATAATAAGTTTTTGTTCAGTCTGTTCAATCTTGAAACATCTTTATTAAGAGCTCCTACTAAAGCAGATTGTTCCTGAGTTAAATCTAATTGCTGAAGGGTGTCGATTTTAGTCTGAAATAAGGCTAAAGGGGTTTGAAGTTCATGAGCGGCATTTTCTACAAATTCTCTCTGGCTTTTATAAATAAGAGTATTTTTTTCGATTAGCCGTTCAAGACTTTTATTAAGCCTGTCAAATTCATCTGTATCAGTTGCAGTAAATTGAGGCGGATTGTTTTTATCAATTTCAAAATCTTCAATCTGGCTTAGTGTATTGTAAAAAGGTTTCCAGATTTTTGCCGCCGATTTTTTAGATATCCAAATAATTCCGATAAGCAGAATAATAATGATAAAAAGAAACATGAAAGCAACGCTAAAGACCATTCCTTCCATTTCTACCAGATTCCGTTTTTCTATGTAAGTGTATTTTTTTCCATTTATTTCAACTGGTGCGTATAGTATTCGAAAAGGTTCTTTTTGATCGGACAAAGCTTCAAAAAGCATCTCTCCCACGATAGAATCTCTTGTAACTCCCATATCTGGAACAATAGTTACATTCTCGTTGTATTTGTTCCATGCAGCAATATCAATAGCGTTATAATTTCTATGATTTTCATTTACAAATGCACCTTTGTGAAAAAGCAATACTTCATCTGTTTCATAAATGTAGAGCCACTGGCAGGTATAATAAAATATCGGCGCCGCAGTCAGTAATATAATAACAGCATAGATAAGAAAACTGTTGGTTGTCTTAAGAAGTAATTTTTTATTGCTCATTTTCCCATTTGTATCCTAAGCCGTACACCGTTTTTATGTAATCGCCGCTGCCGGCCTGTGTTAGTTTCTTTTTAAGATTTTTGATATGTGCATATATAAAATCATGATTATCTAACATATCAGCCATGTCACCAGATAAGTGTTCTGCAATCGCAGATTTGGATAATACTTTATTCTCATTGCCAATTAAAAATAAAAGTAAATCTAATTCTTTTTTAGTTAAATCCAGTTTTATATCATTTACAGAAACTGTTTTGGAGAAAATTTCAACCACAATTTCATTAAAGATTACATTATTGCTTCCTTTAAAATTTTTGCGGCGTATTAGTGCCTGCATACGAACTAAAAGTTCCGCAAGGTGAAATGGTTTTGTCAGGTAATCATCAGCGCCAAGCTTAAATCCTTCCAGTCGCGTTTCCAGATTTTCTTTTGCTGAAATAATGATGACACCTTCAGTTTTATTCTTAGCTTTTAATTCTTTTAGTATATCAAATCCATCACCATCAGGCAGCATAAGATCTAATAATATACAATCATAATCATAGCTGTTAATTTTGGTGAGTGCTAAATTATAGTTTTCGGCGGTTTCACATTGGATGCCGTTGGTTTTAAAGTAGTTTTTGATGCTTTGCGAAATTTCGCGCTCGTCTTCTATAATCAAAATTTTCATGCTGCAATTTACAAATGAATTCTGAAGAAAAACTGAATTATGCAGCCTTAATTAAAGGTTAAAATCTTAAAATAATTTAAAATAGCAGATGGTGAAATTTTTGCCATCTTATGATGGGGTTATTAGTGATATTTTCTCTTAAATTTGTTATCATAATATTTCACAACTTTAATTAAAAGACTCAGCTAAAAGTTTCAAATCTTCCAGTAAAAGGTTCGAATTTATTCCTTCTGGGATACCGCACTTTGAATTTAAAATTTCTGTTATATTTATTTAAATGCTAATTTTTTTCGTCAACTATCTCTTGATTTTTATGTTTTTAGAAAAAGCAAATGAAAATAAAAAATTTGCGAATATACTGATTAATAGTTTTCGTAAATAAAAAATGGCACCAATTGTCTTCAATTGGTGCCATTTGGCTGTAGTGACCTCGACGGGACAAATTTCTAGAAATTTTATGGAAGATTTGAAGAGATTGGCTCACTACTTGTAACTCCTGTCTTTGAATGGCTTTATAAATTTGGTTTGGATGTCATGTTGGGGATTGCTGTAATTCGTATCTAATTTTTAATATTTTTGATATGTGAGGTGAACATTCGAACGCACAGATCTCAGTACTTGATTTACAGTGAATTTTATTTTATAAAATAGCCTTAACACACGATTTTGCCACAAAACTAATAATCTTGATAAAAATATAAGCAGTTACTCAAAAGTCACAGCTGCTTATATTTTTAGAATATGGATTATTCTTTAATTTCTGAAGACAGGGCAAGTTCCTTTTGAGCGTCTAATTCTTCAAGTCTTGAAACAAGTGATGCCCTGATATGTGTATAGGCATCAGTTCCCATAGTCAGACGTCGAGGGGCGGGATTAATTTCCGTAGAATCAATCATCGCCTGTATGGTTATATTTACATCTCCTTTTACAGGAAATGACCCGCTGTAAAATGCCCTGCGGATATCTCCTGCTGGTGTAGCATCTTAAGCTTCCATAATAGGTGCCGTAATCATACCGCTTCCAAATGATGTTTTATGGGCGCCTGGCTCTACAATTGTAACGCCAATATTAAATGGAGTTACCTCCTGCAGTAATGTTTCGCAAAAACCTTCCATTGCCCATTTTGTAGTATGGTAAAAGCTAAAATTGGGATAGGTCGTCTGTCCGCCGGCAGAGGAGAGCTGTAAAATTCTACCGCCTCCCTGTGAACGTAAATGCGGAAGTGCCGCGCGTATAACTTGTATTGATCCTGTAATATTTGTTTTCAGCTGCTGTTCAATCTGCTCATCACTCGCTTCTTCAACAGAGCAAAACAGTGCATAGCCCGCGTTGTTTACAATTAAGTCAATTCGTCCAAAATCTGAGAATGCAGTATTCACAATCCGCTTTACTGCTGTGCTGTCGGTAACGTCTAAAGTATAAACCTTAAGTGTTTCCGGATATTCTTTTTTAAGATCATCCAGCGCATTGGCTTTTCGCACTGTTGCCGCAACATTATGACCCTGTTGTAATAATTTTTCAGTAAGTATTCTTCCAAGACCGGTTGACGTACCGGTAATAAACCATGTTTTCATAAAGTAAATTTTTAATGTTATTTAACTTTACAAATTTACTTTGATGAAGGATCGAATGATAGACGTAATTCAATCCAGTTGTGACGTAAATCAAACCATTTGCCTAATTGCTGTAGGTGCCTGACCGGTATATTTTTTAAAAGCCTTTGCAAAATGTGTAGGCTCGTCAAAGCCAAGACTACCACTAATCTGGGTCACCGACCAGTTTGAATGCAGTAGCAAAGCACGTGCCTCCTGCATAATTCGTTCAGTAACTAATTGTGTTGTAGTTTTACCGGTAGTGTTTTTTAAAGCGCGATTTAAATAATTTGTGTGTACTGCCAGTTTATCGCCGAAAGCCTGCGGTGTAGTAAGTTCAATTTGCTGCTGAGGCGTAACCAGCGGAAATTGAGATGCCAGAAGGATTTTAAACGATTCTGTTAGCTTTTCGGCTGCATTATAACGACGCGCTTCTGTTTCAGGTTCTAATTTCAAGGCTTTGTGAATGCATTCCAATACATATAAAAACAGCAGATCGTATTTATTTTGATATGCAGACTGCTGTTCGTCAATCATTTTTAAAAACAATGCTTCAAATTGCAGCTTCTGGTCCTCATTTATCATAAATACAGATTGTCCCTCTATGCCAAATACCTTCAGGTCCGCCGGCCGCTGATAGGTATGCATTGGAAGAAAATCATCTGTAAACATACAGGCATAGCCACTGCATTGGCCAGTGTAAATCTCCCAGCGGTAAGGTAATTCACTATTGGTGAAAATCAGGGCATATTCACCGGGATTAATTTCATATTTGCGGTCGTGGTAAAAATAAGCTGCATGACCTGTGATAAGTGATATCTTATAGAAATCTTTTCGACTGTAAACTGTCGTTGCTACAAGACTTTCAGCAGAAAAATCATCGAGTCTTACCGTTACAAAATGCCCTCCGGCAGGAGATCTCTGCGTAATGAGATCAGAGTTTACATAATCTGCTATTTTCTGCTGTGGAATCATAGCCCAAAAATAATAAAAAAAGCACTAATAGATAAAGTGATATAAGTGCAGTGAGGCTGTTGACTTTTCAAATAGTGTTTTTTGAAGTTCATATTATTTGGTTACAAATTAGTTAATTAAAAGATTGTCTGAATACAAGGGGAGAAAGACTGGTTTTTATTTTAAAAAGACGGCTGAAGGACTGAGGATGTTCAAAACCTAACTCGTAGGCAATTTCCGCTACCGATAAATCAGAGGTCGATAATTTTTCTTTTGCCTTTTCAACAAGTTTTTGATGTATATGATGCTGTGCGCTTTCGCCGGTAAAGGAGCGAAGCATGTCACTTAGATAATTGGATGAGATGTTCAGCTTTTCGGCAAGATAATGAACAGTCGGAATTCCTTCAACTGCTGCTTTATCATTATTGAAATGATCGTCTAAAATTTCTTCAAGTTTTTGAAGCAGAGTATTGTTGGCAGATTTGCGTGTAATAAATTGCCTTTTATAAAAGCGGTTGCTGTAATTGAGTAATAATTCGATCTGCGAAATAATGACATCCTGGCTAAAATCATCTATCCTGCTGTTTAATTCTTCGTCGAGTATGGCAAAAATTGACATAATTGTTGTTTTTTCCTTGTCGGATAAATGAAGCGCTTCATCTGCTGCATAAGAAAAGAAACCATATTCCCTGATTTTTTTTGCTAGCGGGTAGGACAGAAAAAAATCAGGATGAACAAGCAACAGATAACCTGAATTTGCCTGTTGAGACGGCGACTCGAATATCTGGCCAGGCGCAGTAAATACAAGACCGCCCTCACCAAAGTCATAATAGTTTTGTCCGTATTTAGCCTTGCCGCAAATAAGGGATTTGTAAGCAATCTTATAAAAATTTAAAACAATAGACTTGGGTAGTCCGTGCGCTTCAAGTGTCATTTCTTTTATGTCGATAAAACTGATCATAGGATGTAAGGGCTTTTTAAGCCCAAACACTTGGTGAAAATCTGATAGAGATTCAAATTTATACAAACTATTTTCTTCTTTTTTCATATCACAAATTTATACAATTTCTGTCGTTAGTTTTTACCATGGAGTTTCTCCCGTTTCCGGATTGTATTCCTCACTGATAAATTTTCCTGTTGGTCCATCTGCATCGATCATTGCATATTTGGCAATACGGGTTCCCGCTTCCTGAACCGTTCCGGTTCCGCGATGATTGTTAAAATCGGTTGCAACAAAACCAGGACAGACGGCATTTACTTTAAAGTTTGTATCTCTCAATTCATACGCCAGATCTGTGGTATACATATTAAGAGCTGCTTTCGAAGCTGGATAAACAGCTGCCTTATGGGTATAATATTTCCAGCTGGGATCACTGTGTAAGGTTAGGGAGCATCCGCTAGAAGACACATTTACAATACGAGGCTGATCAGCCTTTCTAAGTAAGTCAATAAATGCCTGCGTCATTCTTACCACGCCATATACATTGGTTTCAAATACATCTTTAAACTGATCAATACTTGCTTCAAGTGCTGATTGCGGCCAACCACCGTTAATTCCGGCGTTATTGATCAGTACATCAAGTGAATCAGTTTTGCTGCCTATTTGGTTTCGGGCTTCTTGTACAGATTGTGCATCTGTAACATCTAATTGTATGACCTCGGCATTCTCTAATCCTTCAGCCTTTAGTTTTTCTACAGCTTTAATGCCATTTTCAAGAGAACGGCTTCCAATGTAAACAAAGTATCCTTCTTTTAGGAGCTGTCGAGCTGTTTCAAAACCGATACTTTTATTAGCACCGGTTATTAATACTTTTTTCATCGCTTACTAATTTGATTCGTTGTAAATTTTCGCAAAATCTTTTGCAAAGTCGGTCATTTTTACTTTGCCCAAGGCTGGTTTATGAAGGTAAAAATTGGTGTATAAACTGCCGTCTCTCTGGGCAGCCTGCATTTTTACAAAGCCATTGGCAATCCATTGATTAACCCCAGCTGACAGCATACCGGCAAGTGTTTCTTCATCTGAAATTACGGACCATTCCAAGTCAGGTTTTCCAATTGCCGCACCAATAATTTTAGCAACTTCATTGGGTGAAACTTCATCGCTGGCAAGGTAGCGTACGGTTCTTCCCTTAAATGGTTTTTCCATTTCCTCGGCAATGGCGGCTGCGATATCCAATGGGGAGACCCAGGGTTCTTTTTTATCACCTCCGTAACTCTGCACTATTTTGCCCTGCGTTTTTATCGTTTGCATGTATCGGTATATATTATTGTAAAAACCAACAGGCCTCATATATTTAATGGCAACGGCTTTAGGAAGTTCTTTTAGAATATTTTCAACAGTGTTGTGAAGATAAAGACTTCCCGTTCCCTGATCTGTATGGGCACCAATACTGCTAAGATGTACAATGCGTAAAACGCCTGATTGCTTAACTGCTTGTTTGTAATTGTTGCCAATTTTCTTAAAGGCAGCTACAAAATCAACATCTTTATCAAAAATACTGCCGATGCCTTCCCAGGCTTCCATAAGGTAAACGGTATCGGCTCCCTTAAATGTATTGGCGAGAAACTCAACGTCCTGCATTGTGCCGATTGCAGCTTTAGCTCCCAGTGCTTCAATATCTTTTTGTCTGTCGGCTTTGCTTGATATCACGGTTACCGAATGTCCTTTCTGAACCAGCTCTATGGCCAGTGGTTTTCCAATGTTCCCTAGAGAACCTGTAAGTACTATATTCATTTTATACTGTATTTTGTTGGGGCAAAGATCATTATGAAATAAAGAAGCGAAGTAACCTAATTACTAAATTTTGTAGCTTAAATTAGAATCTAAGATCAATTGGAGTTGCTGGCAGAATCTTTGTATTGCTTGCGATCCAATTCACGCAATAGCCATTTTCGATCATTTGGGAATCTTTCAATTGCTGTCGCGAAAAATAATAAATTTTTTTTAGGAGCTTTCCCGCTATACGTTCCAATCTTTTTTCCCGAACCCTGTTACAAAGGATTTCACAACTATCGGGACAAATAGGCAGGGTCATGAGTGTTGTTTTTCAGTAATTTAATGCATAAGAGCTTATCGGTTTAATTTTTAGAATATTTTGTGATTTTATGTTTTTTAAAGTAGCAAACGAAATAAAAAATCATCTAATATATTGATTAAGAATTTTTTAAATAAAAAAAAGGCGCCAATTGTCTTCAATTGGCGCCTTTTGGCTGTGTAGTGACCTCGCCGGGACAAATTTCTATCCGAGTATATCTAATAATGTTTTATGAATATACTGTTTTTATTTTTAAGACATCTCATAATCAGCAAACACCTTTCTAGACCGTAAATTAGTGCTGTTTCTTATAAGCAGGTTAAATTAGTTTTCGTCGATTTTTTAAAGATAAAAATCAGAAATTAATACATATATTCGCAAAAATTTTTTGTGAATGAAAGTACTATTACACTTATTAATATTTTGTTCTTTTTTTACCGCAGCTCATGCACAAAATGAGACTAATATCACCTACGGATTAAAACTTGGAGGAATCTATTCTAAAATCAGTAATTTACCCGAAAGTATTAAAGGAAGAGATAACACTTATGATAATAGTGTTATGGAAAGCAAAGGCGGATACGGAATCGAAGGCGGTTTTTTCCTGAATTGCAAACTTTATGATACGCGTGTTGCCATTCAGCCCGAAATTTTATTCAGACAATCTTCATCAACTGTAAATTATCATGATACTACAGGAAAAGAATTTGAGCTGGGCTTGAATTATTCGTACTTACAAATTGGTGCTTTATATAAAGTTTATCCATACGAAGGATTAAATTTAGGATTTGGTGCTTTTTACGGCATCAGTTTATCTCCCAACAACATTACTTATAAATCTAACGAAGCCGGCGGAATGTACGATGTCGCGACCAGACAATTCTATCAGGATGGTCTTGAGGGTAAAGACGATTTCTCGTTATGTTTTGCAGTTGGGTACGAATTGCACGAAAGTATTCACTTTGATCTGCGCTATTATTTAGGCGTAAAAGATATCGTAAACAGCAATTCATCTTCTTTTCAGTTTATTGAAAATCAAAACAAAAGCAGCACATTTTGTTTTTCATTAGGCTACAGTTTTCATCAATGGTAATTTCAATAAAAAACATGAAAAAAATTATTCTGCTTCTAATATTAGTAAGCACAAAAACGCTTTTTGCGCAAGATAGAGAAATAACATACGGACTTTTTGGAGGTGGAATTTATTCCTCAATGTCTAATTTGCCAGATGTGATAGTGCCAAAAGGTATTTACGAAGGATATACTTTAGAAGAAAAAGGAAAATTTGGAGGAACAGGCGGTGCTTTTATCAATTGGAAATATCCGTATGCCAAAGTAAGTATTCAAACCGAAATCTCGTATTCCGGTCAAAGTACCGATTTAAACTATGAGGATATTGAGGGACTAAAGTATAAAATGACTTTTGGTTACAGTTATATCAATGTCGGCGCACAGTTTAAATATTACCCTGTTGAAGGACTTTATGTTGGTTTTGGACCCTATTTTAGTTTTAATATTGCGAGTGATAATATAAAATACACTTCAAATGCCCAGGAAATATTTGCAGATTCGGGCGTTTATTTTGAACCTGATGCCAATGTTCAAAAAGTATTAAAAGAATCTTTGACGGGTAAAAATTATTTCTCCGGAATTTTCTCTCTGGGATACGAATTTAATTCGAATTTTTCTGTGGGAGCCCGCTATACTTTGGGACTTACAGATGCTTTAATGACCGAAGAAAACGGACACCGCTACAGCGAAAACAAAAATAAAATCAATAGTATTTCATTGATTATCGGGTACTCATTTGACTTTGATGATCTTGCTAATTTCTAAACCGGACTGCATGAAAAACATTTACTTTAAGTACTTTTTTTTATTGACATTTTATGTACTGACTTTTGTGCCGGTAAATGTTTTGGCGCAGGAAAAGATAAAACCAGGAGCGGTTGAAGATCCTTATTTCTGGATAAAGTCCCGAAACAGCGGAGAAGCCTATTATTGGGAAAGCCTTACTCAGAAAGAAGGAAAAATTTCAGCAAAAAAACAAAACGGAACGACATTTAATTTCAACCCGAGTATTGTTTTTGATACGGCTCAGGATTCTTTAATATTGCCATTAGGTGTTGATACTAAGCGACGTCAGACTTTGTTTATGGTTTATAAAGTAAAAGATAGTTTGAAAGAACAGTTTTTATGGACGATAAACGATCCGCAAAAAACACTTTCTGTGGGCACAAACAAACGTTTGGTTGATTTAAAAAGATATTCGTACCAGTCTTATCAGGAAAAAATAAAACCGCACAAAGCCAATATTCATTTTTTTACCCAGAATATTACAGATAGCCTTGCAAAGTTGTCGGTTTTAACGATCGGACAAAAAACGAAATTTGAGAAACTTCCGCCAGAAGAATTTAAAGGAAATATTAGCGAAATTCTGGTTTATAACCGCGTTTTATCTGGATTGGAAACGCAAAAAGTGGTCAGTTACCTGGGAATAAAATACGGTATTTCATTATCACAATATGATTTTAAAAATTACCTGAACAGCCAGGCCGAAACGATTTGGGATATTGAGAAACACAAAGATTTTGAGACTTCGATAACCGCAGTAGGACGAGACGATGCAAGCGGATTAGTGCAGTTAAAAAGCAGTAATATGGCAGAAGAAGGACTTTTAACAATGGAACTTAAAAGTAAAACCAATAAAATACCCAATAATTACTTTGCTTTTTGGAGCGATAACGGAAAAAATCTTCTGGTAAAAAAACAAGAACAGGGCGAACCAATTGGCATTTCGAGACAATGGCAGCTGGATTTTTCAAACCCTGCCGATTTAAGTCTGGATTGGTCTTTTAATCCGAATTTTATAAAAGGAACTTTACCAAAAAATACGTTTTACTGGCTATTAGTCGATTATTCCGGAAAAGGAACTTTTGATGAGACGAATTCAGAATACGTTCGTTTGGGAAGTACTTCTGTAAAAGAAAATCTAAAGTTAGCTGATTTTAACTGGGACAAGCGAAAAACAGGAAAAACAAAATTTACCATTAAAATAGCTCCGGAAATGTTTAGCAGAGTCTGGATTACACAGGCAACTTGTGGTGTTTCAGGATCCGGTGAATTAAGATACACTATTGAAGGCGGAGAAGCTCCGTTTACTGTAACCGTTAAAAAAGAAGGAAGCGAAGCCATTATCAAACAATGGAATCAGGCTGCAAAAAGCAATACAGGATTGCAGCTTTCGTCTGGAACGTACGAATATATCGTGCGCGACGGAAAAGGAAATCTTTACACAGAAACTGTTTTTGTAGCTGATAAACAAGGAACTTTCCCAAATTTAAAATCAGATTATTTATTGACAAACGGAAACGCTTTGGTTCTTGATGCAAGCAAAGATTTACCAGCCGGAAACTATCAGTATCAATGGTTTTATGAAGGTGATTTTATAGATGATAATCCCAAAATTATGATCGATCAGGCTGGAACGTACGAGCTTCGATTGTTAAACGATCAAGATTGTAAAACGGCTTCTAAAATTGCTGTTGCCACAGATGGAAAAGAAAACACAGATGCTTCTGTCATTATTTTATATCCAAACCCAACAACAGACGGGCATTTTGCTGTTGCGATGCAATTTCCGCACAAAACAAATGCAACGATTACTGTTTATTCTGCAACCGGAGCAGTTGTGCAGCAAAAACAGCTTCCTCAAATAGAAACTTATTTGCATGATGATGTTATTAAAAGTGCATCAGGAATGTATTTGGTTACGGTGAATTCAGAATTTGGAACTAAAACTTTTAAAGTTATTAAGAAGTAATTCAACCTTTATTCATCGATATTTTGGTGATTTAAAATTGAAAATATACGCCCATAACAGATTATCCTCTTTATGAAAAATAAAATTATAATATTCGTCTTTTTAATAGGTTCCTTTTTGTTCGCAGCAAATTTCGGACCTTATAAAATAGCTTCGTTATTTACTCAAAATGCTGCAGAAACTGAAACTGTTATTTCAAAAACAGATTCTTTAGCTATTCTTAAAAATGAGAATAAAACAGTTAAATCATTTTCGGCAGATATTAAGGAAGGAATTATTGGTGTTGCCGATGCCTCGGAAGTGGATGATGCTTATGACAACGTTTTTCATCTAAAAGTAGATGCTTTGCCTTCAAAAGAAGAAAGTGCTTATCTGGAATATGAATTGTACGGATATGATCTGGCAGCTTCGATTTCGAGAAGTCTGAACAATCAGCCGAGTATTGGCGGACAATTTGTTTCTCAAAATAAAAATTGGAGCAAACAATCTGAGTTGCTTTCTGAAAAATCATTACGAGCAGGCGATAACGTTTTGCTGTTTACGGCTCCCGAAGGAACTTCAAATTCATACCGAATCAAAAATGTTCGCATTGTTTATAAATCGGCACTTTCTTCAACCGATTTTACGTTGTTGAAATCCGCAGATAAACTATATATTAAAGGAACCAATTTTCCCTCTCAGATAAAAAAAATGACTATTGGTGGTATTGCAATTGATGTAAACCAGCCCGAGTTTGAATTGGTTTTTACTACTTCAGACATAGAAAAAGCAATTACCGTTACCAAAGAAATGGCAAACGGCGTTATTGCCAGTGAAAAATTAGAACTAAAACATTTTTTAAAAGTTGATAGTTACAGACCATTAGAAAATGCAAAAGAAAGGGTTTTTAAAACCATCAATTTTCAAACAGAAAACAAATTAGCGTATAAAGATTTCAGTGCAATTTTTCCTGTTGGTGCTTTAAAAAACAATGTTACCGTTTCCGTTAGCGGATTGCGTAAGATTGATATTGCGCCGTTAAACTCGGCAATGGTTAATGTTACTGCGACAAATGCAGGTTTCAGGCTATTGCCGCACGGAACTATTTTTGAAAAAGCCGTGACTTTATCACTACCATACGATGCAAAAACAATTCCGGAAGGGTATACAGAAAAAGACATCAACGTATTTTATTTTGATGAAAACAAAAGATTGTGGCAGGAAGTAACCAAAGATTCCTTGGATATTAAACAAGGAATTATCAAGGCAAAAACGACACATTTTACCGATTTTATTGCGGGAATTATTAAAATGCCCGAATCTCCGGAAACTTCAGGATATACGCCAACGAGCATAAAAGACTTAAAAGCGGCGAGTCCGTTAGTTGGAATTCAGTCCATTGCGCCGCCTTCTGCAAACGGAAGAGGAACGGCAAGTACCGGATTTTCAATTGCAATTCCGGCAGGAAGAGGAGGAATGCAGCCGTCTTTCAACCTGCAATACGATAGTGATGGCGGACACAGCTGGGCAGGTACGGGTTGGGATATTTCGGCTCCGGCAGTAAGTATTGATACCCGTTGGGGAGCGCCAAGATATGATGCGGCCAATGAAACAGAAACGTATTCTATTGCAGGAGAACAGCTTATTCCTAATGCGCACAGAGCGGCGTGGGTTGGCAGAACTTCCGATAAACAATTTTATCCAAGACGAGAAGGTGCTTTTCAGCAGATCATCCGTAAAGGATTATCTCCTAAAAATTATTACTGGGTCGTAAAAGACAAAAGCGGTGTAGCAAGTTATTATGGTGGAACGGCTTCAGGACTTGCAACGGCGGGCGTTTTACAAGACGGATCCGGAAATATTGCGCATTGGGCACTTTGTCTTCAGGTAGATTTAAAAGGAAATACCGTTGAATACGAATATGAAAAACGAGACGGAGAACTGTATCTTAAAAAGGTTTATTACACCGGTTTTGGTTCTCAAAAAGGAAATTACAATGTTACTTTTGTAAAAAACGCAGATTTAGGCGAAGCCAATCGTGCAGATGTTCAGGTTTCGGCCAGATTAGGATTCAAACAACTGAACAATCAGTTATTGCGTAAAATAGAAGTGCGCTACAAAGGCGATATGGTTCGCAGTTACGAGCTAAACTATAAAGAAGGAGCGTTTAAGAAAACCTTATTAAAATCGATTTCAGAATACGATTCGGAGTCAAAATTATTCTATATCAATACATTAGAATATTTTGATGATGTTCGTGATGCTTCGGGGAAATACAATCCGTTTGGGCCGGAGCAGAGTTGGAGTGTGCCTGATGACAATTTAAAAAATAATATTTTGCCAAATGTAGATGTTTCAGGTAAACATACATTAGGAAATAGTTCAAATGGTAAGTCGGTAGGAATAAATTATCGAATTGGAGTTGGATTATCAACAGATTCTGGAAATTTTAAGCAAAATACGATAGGTGCGCACGGAGGAAACAGCTGGGGATCCTCTGAAACCATTGTTACGCTTGAAGATTTAGACGGAGATCAACTGCCTGATAAAGTATTTAGAAAGGGAGATAATGTTTATTACCGAAAAAATCTTTCGAATCAGGGTTCTAATTCTTTTGGTGAAATTCAGGAAATATCTTTAAATAACATCGGAAATTCATCCAGTAAAACCTTTAGTTGGGGAGTAGATTTAGTTATTGGATATTCAAAAGTTAGTGCCAGTGTTGGTTTTGATAAACAATACACGAACAGCAAAACCAAAAGTTATTTCATGGACTTTAACGGTGACGGATTAGTCGATTTTGCCAATAACGGACAAGTGTATTACAACCGTCTAGTAGATGGAGTGCCAACGTTTAAGCCCGGAAGTACAGGAACACCTTCACCGGTTTCGGGAGATGGCGAATTGACATTAAGTTTTCCGGCTCCTGCAATGACTTATGAAGACATGCAGATAAAAAATCCGCTTCACGATGCAGTTCGTATGTGGGAAGCACCTGTAACCGGACAAATCAAAGTATCGCATACCTACGAATTACAAAAAGATATATCCAAAGAAAGAACAGAATATCTAACCAATGATGGAAAAGACAAAGCCGATGGTGTACAGTTGTTTTTCCAGAAAGGAAATGGTTTAGTCTGGAAACAAGCCATTGCTGCAGACGATTATAACAGTAAAACCAAAGAAGATGTAATTACCGTAACAAAAGGAGAAAAACTGTTTTTTAGGGTAAGCTCTGTTATGGACGGAAGTTTTGATCAGGTACTTTGGAGTCCGAAGATTTCGTATGTAACCATAAACGATAATACAGGAAGTTTGTTGCCAATAGCTGATAGTGCTGTAGATGCCAACTTGTATTCATTAAAAAATTATGATGCCGAAAAAGACTTTTTAGGCAGTACAAATTCTGGTTTATTAGTGCCTGCAGGAAATATTTCTTTTGCGGGGAATTTTGTAAAACCAATCACATCAGATCATGTTACGCTTCGCATATTTAGAAAAAGCCTTGATGCAGGAGCAGTTGAAACCATAATCTATGAAAAGCAATTTAAAGCAAATCAAGCCGCTTCTTTTGACTTAAGCAGTATTGGCGCATTAAATAATAATACAACTTCTCAAATTCGATTTGTTTTAGAAAGCCAGACAAATCTAAACTGGAACACGATTACATTTAATCCTTCTATCAATATGCCCGCCACAGCACCGGCTGTATCAGAAAACAAGAAAATAGATGTGTATTTGCAGCGTTATAAAAAACGTCAGGGAAATTATATTATCGAGAGAAAAGCTGCTACAATTGATGGCGTTTTATCCCTGAATTTCGCAGCAACAGACCTGAATTTAATTCCGGGATTTAGTCCGATTAAAACAAAACTAAACGGAACTGTAATTATTACCGCCAAACAAAACAACCAGTTACTAGCCAGAAAACGTTACAAAATGGTCAATGCTGTTTTACAGGAAGATTTGACTGTATTGGAACCTTTGACGGATTTTGCAAAAGTTACAAACGGACTACCAATTGATTTAGAAATTAGTGTTCCTGAATTAGAAACTACTTCAATCACGCAATATTGTGTATCGCTTTTTCAAATGCCAATTTATTTGAATGTATTGGGCGATTTGGCAGCAACATGGACTGCAGACACCAATAAATATGCTGTTTATTCTCCATTTTTTGCAGAAGAATTGCAATTGGGATTAGGGCACAGAGAATGGGGCGGATTTGTTATTAATAATTCAGGCACTTTCGCATCAGATCTTATAGCGGTGTCTCAATTAAAAATATCAGATGCATACAACGCAGAACCAAACTTAGATCCTGACAATCAATCAGAAACAGAACAGCAGGGTTATGATATTGCAAAAGTATACTTTATAAACATGCAGAGTATTTACTCTAAAAACAATATGATTGGTCTGGAAGAAACCACTTTTATTGACAGCAAATTTATGGGAACTTCCCGTCTTGGAGAAGATGATATTGCTTCTTATTTTGATGCAAGTTTACCAAGTTTGGATGGTGGCGGTACTATGGCACTGAATATCTTAAGCGAGAATGAAAGTACCAGTTATTCAGCCGGGTTAAAAGTAGGGCCTCTTGGACCGGGAGGAAGTAAAGGAGAAGGAACAAGTTATGTTACACAGACCATGGCCGATTTTAATGGTGACCGTTTTCCTGATTATGTGCGTGGAAAAGAAGTACAATTTACAACCCCAATAGGAGGTATAAGCAATCAAAAAACGGAGATTTACAATTATAGCCATGGCGAAAGTAAATCAGACGGAATAAGTTCGGATGGAAGTTATTCGCATGCGTTTACGAAAACTGTTCAGAAAATGGTTGCCGTTTCAGACAGTAATTGTTCAATGGTAAATGAGCTTAGATCTGAACAGGAATCAATAGGTATTTCTGCAACTATGTCATTAAGCGGTAATATGGGAACCAATGAAGATGAATCGCAGTATATGCATATTGATATTAATGGAGACGGACTTGCGGACAGAATCAAGAAAACGGGTGAAGTAGCTTTAAATTCAGGTTATGGATTTTTAGCTGAAGAAAAATGGAATTTTGACGGCATTGCGACTGGATATTCTGAAAATTGGGCGATAAGTCCTTCCAGCGGAATGTCATACAAAGCAGGGTCATTTACCGGTGGATTTAATTTCGGTAAAGGCACTGATAATTCTAAAACATTAATGCTGGATGTTAACTCAGATGGATTAGCTGACAAAGTGGTTTATACGGCTGGTAAAATGATGGTAGCTTTAAATATGGGAGATAGTTTTATGACACCTATTGAGTATCCTAAATTTTCGAGAATGAATGAAAATAACAGTACTAATTATGGACTTAATACAGGTTTTAGTTATGATATTCCTATTTTCCTAATTAGAATTACCCCTAGTTTAGGTGCTTCTGCAGGTTTTAGTACTTCTCGAACCGAAGCTACTTTTAATGATATGGATGGTGATGGAAATTTAGATTATGTTCTTTCTGATGATGAAGATCATTTAATTGTACGTCTTTCCAACATCAAAAGAACCAACAAACTTAAAAGCGTAACCAACGGCGCAGGAAATAGTTATGTAGTTGATTACGAATTAGTAAAGCCAACTTACGAAAATCCTTCTGCAAAATGGGTTTTACAATCGGTTGATGTTTTCGACGGACATACGGGTGACGGTATCGACCATACAATTGCAAAATTCAGATACGAAGATGGATTTTATGATCGTCGCGAAAGAGAATTTTATGGTTTCGGAAAAGTAATTCAGGAGCAGATTGATGCGGCTGATAATTCGGTTTTCTCTACTACAGTTCAGGAATTTTACAATCAGGATTACTTCCGTAAAAACCTTTTAAAACGTTCTTATGCATTAGATAAAAACAACAAAATGCGTCAGGAATCAGAAAACGAATATAGTTTTATTGATGTGGCGACGCAGGCCAGTGTTTCGGTTTCAGAGTTGAATTCACCAACTTTTGACGCCAAACGTGTTTTTGTGGGATTAATTCACACCAATCAAAAAGTATACGAAGGCGGAAGCGACTATCTGGAAACCAATATTTTTAATACCTATGATGCCAACGGAAATATCACGCAATATGAAGATTTAGGCAACGGAACGGCAAGTGATAAAGTAACAGCAAAAATAAGTTATTACGAAAGTACGACACCTTATTTTGGCGGAATTCCGAAACAATTAGAAGTTTTTACAACAGAAGGTTTACGCCGTAAAAGAGCGACAACAATCAATACCACAACAGCAGAAGTTACGCAGATAAGAAACTATGCAGCTGCAGATAAAATTGCAGTTACTGATATTGTTTATGACACTTACGGAAACCTGCAAAAAATAACAGGACCTGCCAATTACAAAGCGCAGCGTATGACGTTGGATTATACCTATGATGGAGAGAATCACCAGTTTATGACGGAGATTAAGGATGCATTTGGCTATCAGAATAAAACAGAATACAACTACCGTTTTGGTGCGCCGATAAAAACGACCGATCGTAACGACCAGAGTAATATCATGACGCTTGACGCGAAAGGACGTGTGGCGACTTTAAAAGGCCCTTATGAAATTGCATCGGGTAAACCGTATACGATTGCTTACGATTATTTTCCGACAGCAAAAGTACCGTATGCCAAAACCAGAAATTACGATCCTGAACTAGACAAAGACATCGAAACCTATACCTATACAGACGGATTAGGAAGAGCTTTGCAGGTGAAGAAAACAGCCAGTTTGTTTACCGCAGCCGGAAGTCCGGATAAGGAAGCGCAAATAGTATCAGGAAAAATTATTTATGATGGATTGGGAAGACCAACTACCAGTTATTACCCAACCACAACAACTACTGTAGATGCTAATTTTAGTACCGCAATATCGGCTGTTACACCCACTAAAACAGAATATGATGAAGTAGGACGCGCTGTAAAAGTAACGTTGCCGGACGGAAGTACCAATACCACAACTTTTGCTTTGGGCGATTATGACGGAGTTTCTGCCTTGCATACCACACAAACAGATGCACTAAATAAAACAAGCCAAACATATACCGATGCTACAGGACAAAACATGGCGAGTCTGCAAAATGATTTGCTAACCAAGTTTGAAACCAATGCATTGGGTGAAATGATAAAAGTAACCGATGCCATGGATCATATCACCAAAAGCAGTTACGACTGGCTGGGCAGACGTGTTGAGTTTACGCACCCGGATGCAGGAACAACCACCATGCAATACGATTTGGCAGGTAACTTAACAACTCGTATTACGCAGGATATTAAAAATACAGTACCAAACGGAGGAGCCATACAATACGAATATAATTTTAATAGACTAGAGTCTATAAAATATCCTAAAAACCCGCAAAACAATGTACAATACAATTATGGCAAAGCCGATGGAACAGCAGCGCGCCGAGGCAGATTGTGGTTTGTGCAGGATGCCAGCGGCGGACAGGAATTCTTTTACGGAAAATTAGGCGAGATAGAAAAAGAAATTCGCACACTTCGTATTACACCAACCGATATACAAACCTATATTTCGCAATACGAATACGATACCTGGAACAGAATTCAGAAAATGACCTATCCTGATGGTGAAGTGGTGGATTATACCTATAACCGAGCAGGAAACCTGCAAAGCATGCAGGGTAAAAAAGAAACCCATACGTACGATTACATCAAACAATTGAGTTATGATGAATTTGAACAGCGCAAGTATTTAAAATACGGAAACGATACCGAAACCAATTATACGTATGATGCCGTAATGCGCAGATTACAGCAATTGCAGGTGAAAAGTGGTACAAGACAAGTCATGAACAACAGTTACAGTTATGATTTGGTTGGAAATGTTTTAGGAATTAAAAACATAGCGCCAATTGTAAACAATACTTTGGGCGGAACATCCAACCACGAATACCAATATGATGATTTTTACCGATTAAAATCGGCAAAAGCAACTTATCAGGGCGAGTTTACCAAAGCCAGTTATGAGCTGAACATGAGCTATAACAAAATGCACAATATCACCAATAAAAACTTGGTACATACGGTAAACAATGTGCAGAAAGGCTATGTTTTGGATTACAATTACGATAACGAATTGCATCCAAACGCACCCAATAAAATTGCCGAATCAGGAAAAGCTATTCCAAGAGAATATGCGTACGACGGTAACGGAAATCCAACCGGTTATAGTGAAGACAAGAATTTCAGAAAAATGACCTGGGACGAAGAAAACCGTTTATCCGGAATTAACGACAACGGAAGGATTCACCAATTTACTTATGATGCATCTGGAGAACGTGTCATAAAAAGTTCAGGAGATTCTCAAAACGTAGCCATAAATGGCGAAACTGCTGCAACCATTGTTCATACAGACGATTATACAGGTTATGTTTCTCCGTATTTTGTAATAAGCAAAGGAAAATTTACCAAGCATTATTTTGAAGGTGCAGGACGAATTGTGAGTAAATTAGGAAACGGAACTTTTGCTCAGCCATTGGGCATTAAAGCGGGCGGAATAAACTATTCTAAATTAACAGCAGAACAGCAAAAAGCGTTAGACAATTACGTAAGAGGTTTGGGAGTTCCCCCGGGTCCGCCAACACAACAAGGAATTTATGCAACGCCTGAGTTTACGGGAGATCCGTATCCAAGTCAAGTATTAAAACCTGTCGAGGAAAATCAGGAACCGCCTGAGGGCTGGCCAAGAAATCCTATTTTTAATGCTCCGGGCGATGTTCCGGGACCACCGGTACAATTTGGCCCGCCAATAGAACCTGCAACAGTTAAGCCTGGTGAAGGATTTACCGGAATTGGCTTGCCGGAGAATGATATTTTTTATTTTCATCCTGATCATTTAGGAAGTACTTCGTATATTACATCGCGAAATGGGTCGATTTCTCAGCATGTGGAGTATATTGCTTTTGGAGAGGTTTTGTTTGAGGAGCATAGTTCATCTTTCTCTTCATCTTATTTGTTTAATGGGAAAGAGTTGGATCGAGAGACTAATTTATCATATTTTGGTGCAAGATATTTAGATATGAAGACTTCGCTTTGGCTAAATGTAGATCCATTAGCTCTTTATAATCCAATATTTGAAAACGAATTTTATTTTGATGGTCAACATAATGGAGGAATTTATTATAGTGGAAACTTAAGTCCCTACAGTTATTGCTACCAAAACCCAATTAAATATATAGATCCAAATGGAAAACAAGCCAACTCTAGTGTTTTGTTGAAAGCAAACTTTAAAACTATTTATACGCGATCAGGTATACCGATTAAACATCAATATGGATATAAATTTACAGAAGGAACAGCTCATTTATTAAGTTTAGTGAGTAATGTTAGTGAAAAAAATATTAGTAATACTAAATTGAATTTTCAACATACTCCAGTCGGAGGAGGAGCACTAACAGAAGGACCAAGTTCTAATAATGCTACCATAAATATATTTTGGAATGAAGCTCCCAAAGGAAGCATATACAATACAAATACCAAATGGATGGATGGATTTTTAGGCTTAATGGCACATGAAGTTGGTCATATACCACAAATAGACGAAGCAGGGGGTAATATAAGTCATCTAGCAGGTTCCTTGGGAGAATATATAGATAATTGGCTTCATTTAAATGATTCACATGATAGCACATATGCTCATAAAGAAAATGCAGCAGAGAAAGGGTCTATAGAATTTACAAATTTTAACGAATTCATAAATAACAATTACGGAAAAAATAAATTATCTAAGTTATTCAATAATAAAAACAATACACAAAAAGATATTATTGAAAGATTAGATCAATGGTGGAATAATTATCAAAAACAAAAAAGTAAAGATGAATAATACAAAATATATAATTATCATATTTTTTATACTGACTTCATGTCAAAAACACAAAATTTATTTTGATACAAAAATTCAAAAAGTAGTTAGCTGTAATAATTTACCAATTAATTCATTAGAGGTGAATAACGATTCGATTAAAGCAGATGGTTTTCCTTATGAAGGAGGGGTCTTATTCGTATGGCAAGGTGATACTGAGTTAATTCCTTCTGATTTTTCATTCAATAATATACCTAAAGAATATCGTTGTACTAAAGGAGGTATTTTATATAAATCTAAAATAAAATTAAAACCTAATTGTAGATATATAGTGAAAAAGTCAGGGAATGGATTAAATCCACATGTCATTAAAATTTGGACAGATAAAAGAGGTATAGTCTATAAAACTACACATCCTGAATGTATTGATAATGAAGGAACACCTGAAGAATGGTCAAAATAATAGTTCACTGCTCTGCAAAGCGTTCTTATAAAAAGCTGCGCAAATATCTTTGACTTTGCGCAGCTTTTTCTTCTATTGAAATTAAAGATATCAAAGTCCATAGATACAAGAGTGATAAGTTTTTTGTTTCTGAAAAGAATATATTCCGCAAGGATTGACTAATTGCTCTGGCTCTTTGCGTATTTGAATTCAGGCAGACTGTGCCATTATTGGAGGGTAGAGTGTAACTTCGCGATATCTAAAACGTAATGTAGATTAGTTCGGGCTGCTGGTAGAATCATCGTATTCTACATATCGAAATTCACCTGATAGCTATTTTTGATCATTTTAGAATCTTTGTTTTGATCTCGCGAAAAAATAAAGTTTTTTCACTTTTTGATGTACAACTATGCGGAATCTGCAGGGCTTGAATGAACTGGATATTAAGGATTACCGGCAGAAACTGATTTGGGTAATTAGCATCGTCAATTGCATATAATATTATTTTTCAGAAGCTTTTTCCCGCTATGCGTTCCAATCTTTTGCTCGGGACCCCTACGCTAAAGGATTGCACTGCTACCTGGGCTAGGGCTGCTACAATCCAAATTTAGTCTGTGAAGATATATAAATTTGCACCGGATCGTTGTATTTTAATTATAAGCGGTGCAAAAAAGTAGGTTCTATGGCTGTTTAGGCAGCAGTCTATGAAGATCTTAAACAAGCGTCTGTGCTTTCTAAGCTGTTCAGAACAAATACTGGTGCGACAGATGATGGAACATCAGGAGAATTAAGGTAATTTATATCAATGTATCTCCTGTACGTTCAATTAATGATTTGTGTTTGTATGCAAAGCCTGCAATGATAATATTATAAATGCAGGCTTGCCATATTTCGTTAATTATCTCATCAATTTTCTTCCTTCCTTCAAGAGCAAAATGCCTATTACAACCAGTATGGTCCCAAAAAGTAAAAAACCATAATTCCATAAATCTTTGTTTGTAGTTATTTCCCTGACATTATGAAGATGAAGTATCTGATGATTTATTATTCCTTCAATTAGATTAAAAATTCCCCATCCGAAAATTATGCCACCAAGTAAAATACAACCTGATTTAACTATTTTTATGCTCCTTTGGGTTTTCCAAAGCAGGTATATTCCCAATGTTGTGGTCATCAAAGTAAAAAGATGAAATATTCCATCCCAAAACATATTCACGCTCTTATTTAGTAGTGTATCAGGTGCTATTTTATTGGAGAGCATCTCATGCCACTGCAAAATCTGATGTAAAAAAATACCGTCTGCAAATCCGCCCAAACCAATGCCCAAAATAATCGCGGTATAAATTAAGGGGGCTGAAAATTCGTATTCAGTATTATTTTTAGCCCTATTAAGATGCTTTTGTACCAGATAATTTAGCGTTAAAACAAGTACTGTCAAAATAATAAATGCAGAAAACATTGCAAAAGTATTTATGTAATAGCTTTCCTTAATAGCACTCTGAAGTTCTTTATTGCAACTAATGCACGCATATCCATTGGTATAAAATAAAATAAGCATCGTACTTAGTATCTTAACGGATGGGTATTTAAAACGTAGGTTTTTATAGTTCATTTTTCAGATTTATATGGGTTATTTAGCTTTTTAATTATTAACTCAAGCAACGAGGCCGGCATATCTATTTTTTTATTCCTAAATTTTCTCTTCTTTTACTTGCCAAGTCTTATATTTTATCCATAGCATATTCATTTGTTTGCTTGTCTATTTTTTTTTTAAAGAAGCTGCATCTAATTATCAAATTCGGTATTGGACGCAACTAGACGGAATAAAGGTTCGTATTTTTTTATCTTCTCATCCAGATTATTGCTGGCCTGGACCGGTCCGATACTTCCCTGAAGGCAGTATAATTTTTGATTTTGAATGAACATAAACTGCAGCATTCGTATTTTCATTTGATTGTCAGTATACCCAAGGGATTGCTCAGCCTCAATCATTATACCTGGGATCCCGTCAATCTCTATCTTATCGGTTTGGATAAGTCGGGATTCCGGAGGAATCATTTGTGTAATAGACCTTTCATTTAAAATCATCTCAGATTGCTGTGCAGATAAATCATAAACTACAATAACTATTCTCGCTTCACCATTTCCATAATGACTCGTAAATTGCTGAATGGTGTGAGGCATTTCAGCTTCCTGAGCCAGCCAGCTTTTGGGTATGGGTACTTTTAAGCCGGCCCGATACGATTTAGGGTGGTTCTTTGTTGTAAAATTTATAAAGTGCCCATCGGTGATTTCCTGATGTGGAGTGTCATGATAGGCAAAGGAAAGTATTCCTTTTTCCACTAACGTATCGGCGATAAAGTAGGATCTGGAGCTGACTAAATTTAGGAAATCAATTGCATATTCTTCCTTTTCGATAGGGCTTTTAATCTGGGCCTCCAGCATACACCCTATTCGTTTTTGCAATATCTTATAATCTGCGACTGTCAGCTCCTCCTGCAGGAAATGTTCAATATTTCGCTGAGCCCTGACAAATGAAATTTTTGAATCCTGTTCCACTGTCACAACTTTAGTTTTAAGCGAAGGAAATTGACGGGATATTTTTTCAAGAGCTGTACTTTGTCCTTTCAAAAAAGCATAGGTTTCTATGGCAAAGCTGACTTTAGGACTGTATTTTTGTAACTGAGCATCACACACTGTGGTAAATACTAATAATAGAAATGCTGATAATATTAATTTGTTTATTTTACGGATATGCAAAAACATTTTTAAACTTTTAGAATTACTATAGCCGGAGTGGTGTTTGTCATCAAATCTCTGAATTTGCAAGGCGTAATGTTTCTATAATTTTATTGTAGGATTTATATAATTTCTATTCTAAAATAAATTTGGCACTTAGCTTTTCAGTCTGGCCACCATCAAATTCCAGTAGTGGTATCATAATAAAGTTGTAACGAATAACTTTTGGAGCTCCAGTGATTTTAATATAACCATGTCGAGTTCTTTTCTGGTCATTCATTTATAGAATTTATTGTCAATCACTCAGAAGAATATCTTCCAAAGATGAATATTTTCCTTCTCTGAACCTATATATTACAGGGATAAAAAGTACTTGGTTTTCAAAGTTGGTTAAGGTATCACTTAATTAATTAATGGTCTGACAGACAAATATTTAATAGTAATAAAAATAGAAAATGGAAAATGGCTTGTAGTTAATAAATCTTATCAACTCGATGTATTTAATTAATGAAAGAATACTACCAAGCAATTTAATTCTTTTTTACTTTGCTGGACAAACCCAATTCTCTCATGTATTGATGTACTGTCGAGCATGATATTTTATATCCGGCATTTTTGAGTTCTATTGTAATTCGATGGCCTCCGTAACGCTCTTTAAAAACAAAGAATAGGGATTTTATTTCATTCTTTATTATGGTTTTATTTTTTTGCTTCTCTGTGATGTAACCATTCTTCCATCGTCTGTAGGTGCATCTGTGAATGCCTAAAACTTCGCACATTAATCTGATAGAATATATTTTCTCATTGCTTGCCATGAAAGAAAAAATAAAAGGTCTTCCTTGAGAGAGATATTTGCCCGCATTTTTTAAAATTTCAAACTTTAAATCTGACTTTATAATTTTTTTTTCAATCTTTTGATTTTTTTGCCTTGCAAGATTAAATTTCAAATAATTATTTGCCGAACAATCCTGGTTATTGAATTTTTCATATTCCCTGCGCCAGGAGCTTAATGCAGCTGTATATAAACCTAGTTCTTTTTCCAGTTTTGCTAAACTGCAGCTTCGCTGATAGCTTAACAGTACTGCCTTCTCTTTGAAAATATAATCATATTCATTTCTATTTTTCTTCATACAAGCGATTTAATTTTACTTGTTAACTGTTCAGCACCTACATAATATGTGATCCAACTAAATTATGTGATATTTTATTATAGGTGCATTTATAATTCACAGCGGTTAATATTTGATGATTTTACTTCGGTTACTTGGTTGTTCAATGAATTGAATTGCTCTATAGTTTTATCGTTCAATGCAGAATGTATTCTTG
>Ga0247813_10000265_pt1 | contig 58616 bp, 42 predicted proteins | sample UWRJL169409C1_FD_180719 | JGI IMG/M metagenome (GOLD analysis project Ga0247813, IMG submission 180719) | Plant litter microbial communities from Arlington Agricultural Research Station in Wisconsin, United States - UWRJ-L169-409C-1 | ecosystem: Environmental > Terrestrial > Plant litter >... | reverse complement strand
CGCTTGAAGAAGCCACGCCACCATTTCTTGTAGATGTACAGGCTGCCCAGCCAGGACAGCAGCAACGGCACCGAGAGTGCCGTCACCAACGGCACCCCATAGATGACCGGCAGCATCAGATGGCGATGGGTGTTGCGCAGCAGGCGTTGCACATTGAACCAGCCGGTGTCGCCGGTGACCTGCGCGGTGTAGGGGTTGATCCACACGAAACGCCTGCGGCCATCGGGCAGGCGCATCTGCGCGCGGGCCGCGAACAATCGTGTGTGCCCGGCACTGATGCCCTCCAGTTCCCAGTCCGGTCGGGCGGTCTGCACGGCGGAGATCATGCGCCCCCAACTGGCGGTGTCACCGCCGTCGGCGACTCGCATCGGCTTGTGCAGCAGCCAGTCGATCTCCTGCGAGAACACCGCCAGTGTTCCCGTCATGCAGATGAAGCCCATGAACAGGCACAGCTTCAGCCCGATCCAGCTGTGCAGCTCGAACCAGCGCCGACGCCCGCCACCGGTTGGGGGCGGGGCGGGCAGGGGCGCTGGCGAAGGCGGGCGCGTGGGTTGCATCAGAAGGTGTATGCCGCCTGGAGATACACACGACGCGGCTCGCCCGGGAAGTGCCCGGTGCGCTCGGTGAAGCCACTGGCCGCGTAGACCTTGTCGAACACGTTCTTGATGTTGGCCTGGAACTGCCACTGCTGCCACTGCGTTTTCCAGCTGACATCGAACGTGGTGTACGGCTTCACCGTCTGCCCATCCAGGCTGATGCGCTCGTCCACATGGTCGGCACCGAAGCCTACGGCAGACTGGATGGCCGGGAAGTCATAGCGGGTCCACAGGCCCAGTTTGTTGCGTGGCGCGTTGGCAAAGCGATCGCCCGACGCATTGGTGATGCCACCGGTACCGGCATCCTTCACTACGGCATCGTTATAGGCGTAGGTGAGGTTGACCACCCAGCGGTCGGTCACATCGGCCAGCAGGTCCAGTTCCATGCCCTTGCTGCGCACCAGGCCCAGCGTCGCCAGCTGGTTCACGCCATCGATCACCGCGCCGGTGGCCTGCACGATGTTGCTGCGCTCGATGCGGTACGCGGCCAGGTTCAGGGTGATGCGCTCGGCCAGCAGGCTCTTCATGCCCACTTCCCACTGCCGGCTGCGCTCGGGATCGAACGGACCACCGGCGTCGGCATTCTGGTTGGCGGCCGATTGCGGAACGAAGCCGCTGGCTACGTTGGCATACACGTTCACGCCATCGCGGACCACGAAGGTGCTGCCCAGGCGCCAGCTGATGTCATCGCCATCCACGCTGCTGCCGGCGATGCGGTCGTCATCCTTGAAGCCATCCCAGCGCAGGCCGGCCAGCACGTGCCAGCGCGGGGTCAGGGTGATCTCGTCCTGCAGGTAGCCGCCGTAGCGCTTGCTGCGGGTGCTGGTCGCACGCCAGGGCAGGGCGGCCAGGTTGTAGTCGTGATAGGAGGTCACGCCATACACCGGGTTGAACAGGTCGATACCCGGGACAGGACCGGCACCGCGGGCAAGATCCGCACTGTTGGCGGTCTGCGCGTTGAAATCCGCGTCCATCTGGTACACGTCGGCGCCGAACAGCACCTTGTGGTCCACACTTCCGGTGCTGAGCCGCCAGACGGCGTTGCCGTTGGCCGCGAAGGCGTCGTTGGCGCGGATCTGGTTGCGCAGCTGGCGCGTCATCCACTCGGCGGTGCCGTCACGATCGCGGTCGATCAGGCCCATCGGCTCGTGATACATCTGGTGCTCGTTGTTCTCGAACCACCGCGCCGCGACGTCCAGGTCCAGGCTGGAGGTAGGCGAGAAGCGGTACTGGGCCAGCACCACCTTGGCATCCATATCGAGGAAGTCGGTGGCCTCGTTGTGGTTCCAGCGGCGATCGGTCAGGAAGGTGCCCGCATCGTTCACCGGCACGCCGCGCAGACGATTGCCGCCCAGTTTCTGCGTGATGTCGGTGTACTGCAGGACCATCTCGCCGGTCTCGCCCACGTCGAACGCAATCGACGCATCGCCGATCACGCTTTCGCTGTCGGTGTTCCAGCGCACGCCATCTTCGGTGTCGCTGTACACGCCAGCGCGGTAGCGCACGCTGCCGGTGGTGTTCAGTGCACCGGTGGCTTCGACGGAGGCGGCGCGAAAATCGTTGTTGCCGACCTGCACCTCCACCCGGCGCTCGACCTTGGCCGACGGCTTGCGGGTGACATAGTTGATGACACCGCCCGCATCGCCGCCGCCGTACAGCGCGCCCGCCGGCCCCTTGAGCACTTCCACGCGCTCGATGTTGAACAGCTGCGGCACCGAGAAGCCCGCGTAGGGATCACCACGCAGGCCGTCATACAGCACATTCTCCTGGCGGAACCCGCGCAGGGTGACACCGGCATAGCTGAAGAAGCTGATGCCGCTGATGCTGCGATACAGATCCGTGACCTGGCGCGCGGCCTGATCGTCGATCAGCTCGCGGGGCAGCACCTGGATGGACTGCGGCACCAGCTCCAGCGGGGTATCCGTGCGTGTGCCCACCGCCGCGTCATTCACGCGATACAGGGTCTGCGCCCGCCCCAGCACCTGGACCTTGTCCAGCTCCTTTACGTCGGCAGCGGGATCGGCATCCGCCGCGTAGAGGGCCGGACTGACAGACAGCGCGATGGCAAGGCACAGGGCGTGACGGGGGGAGGACGGCATCGGGAGGAGGGGAATCAGAAATGGGAATGCGACATATTACCATTTGACGTACTTTGATACGTGCCTGCGCAACGGCGGACCTGCGCCGCCCGAAAGCCAGGCAGCGCAGGGGGAATCCGGGGCTGCCCGGCTTGTCTGGGTGCCGGCAACCGGTGACAGTACAGCGGTGCGACCCTCGATCCGAAGGACTGTGATGACCCGAATTGCATTGGCCCTGCTTGCCCTGCTCGCCGTGGCACCCAACGCGCTGGCGGTACCTTCCTGGGGCGCGAAGACGTCCCGTCCGGCCGATACCGTGCCGGCGGCATTGCACCCTGGCGAGTGGGTCTGGGGTGGCGACGCGAAGGCGATGGGGCCGATGGCCGTGGTCGTGAGTCTCACCGAGCAGCGGGCCTACGTGTACCGCAACGGGCTGCTGGTCGCGGTCTCGACGGTGAGCACCGGCAAACCGGGACATGAAACGCCCACCGGGGTGTTCACCATTCTCCAGAAGGACAAGGATCACCGGTCGAGCAAGTACAACGACGCGCCCATGCCTTACCAGGAGCGTCTGACCTGGGATGGCGTGGCCCTGCACGCCGGCGGGTTGCCCGGCTATCCCGAATCCCATGGTTGCGTGCACCTGCCCACCGAATTCGCGCGGCGGCTGTTCGGTGCGACCAGCATGGGGATGGTGGTGGTGATCGCCAAAGAAGGCGTGTCGCCGTCAGAGCTGGTCCATCCACGTGTGGCCAGTCCGATCGACCCGGGTACCGGCAAGGAAGTGCTGGCCGCCCCCCTGGGCGTGCAGGAGCAGTTCCGCTGGCAGCCCGAGCTCGCGCCGACCGGCGTACTGTCGCTGCTGCTGAGTACCACGGACGGCAGGCTGTTTGCGTATCGTGATGGCAAGGAGATCGGCCGGGCGAGGGTGGGCTTCCGCGACGGTGCGGCGCCGGCGGGAACGCGGGCCTTCATGGTCGCCGACGGCGTTGCCCCGGCAACGGCTCCCTCATGGGTGGAGATCGGTATTCCAGGGCAGGAAGCAGCGAGCGGAACGGTGGTTGCCCGGGCAGACGAGGATAAGATCCTGCTGCCGCCGGGTTTCCGTTCGCAGCTGCAGCCACTGCTGCGCCCGGGCGTGGTGCTGCTGGTCACCGACAAGCACGTGCTTGCCGACACCACCGGCGCGTCCCTGCAGGTCCTCAACGCCGATCCGCCGGAGCTGTAACGGCACTCCTGTTCAACCGCTATGCTTGTACGGATACACCCCTCCACCCGTACAAGCACGGCAGGCCGCATCACGATGAACGTGAAAACAAGCACCGCAATGCGTTCGGCAGTGCTGCTGTCAGCGGCCTTGCTTGCCAGTGGCTGCACGCGAACCAAGCGTGAAACGGTGCTCTCGTCGGACACGCTGAAAGTCGTGGCGGTCACGGAAAGCAGGCTGGATATCAACGTCAGCAAGTACCAGCACTACACGACATTCGAGCTGTATGTCGATGGCGGAAAGCTCTCCGACAGGGCTTTCGCAGGACTCCTTGACGATCCTGGTGCTGCTGACGATCGCTTCGTGCATACCGATGCGATCGTCCTGGACGACCATGCGGTGCTGCTCGCGTCACACAACCGGGACAGCCTGCGCTGCTGGACGACACGCCTGTCCACCAGCGGCGGAACGCCGAGGGTGGAGGAACTCATGAGCGGAACGGTCGACTGCTCCATCCGCCCGGCACCCGCTGGATGGAAAGCGCTTTACGAAGAACCCGGCGACCTGATCCTGATCCGGGAGCACCCCTTCCAGCGCCATCCGATTGCAGGCTACTGGTACGTGCTCTGGATCGAGGGAGACGTCGCAGCGCTGTATCAAAAAGACCGGGAGCATGAGCGGCTTGTTGTCAGGCTTGCCCGGATTTCCTCGGACACGTCCCTCGCAGAGCAGGCGCTGCCCATGCAGCAGTACGCAGAGCCTGACCTGCTGTACGCCTCGCCGGAGGCGCGCAGACAATGGCTGTTTGATAACTTCAGGGTCTCCATGGGGCACACGCCCTCGATCCAGCTGCGTGCAGACAATCGGCTGGAAACCATCACGCCGGAGGTCTGGGCGCAGTACCAGGCGAATGATCAGGAGAACCGGGAGCTGGATGCCCGCGCGCGCGCCGAAGGAGAGGCCTGGAACGACGCACAGCGCAAGGCGCTGGACGCCGGAACGGCGGAGCAATCGCCTGCCAGATAGCGCCTGCTCCCGGAAAAACGCTGTCGGCTGCATCGACCCGCCTGCCGCTGGTATCGTCAGCATCCCGGGCCCCACATCACATGATCAGGACTCACATGGACGTCGTTGCACACGCTGTCTCCCCTGATCTGGGCGACCGCATCATCAAGGTCAATCATGCCGGGGAGCATGGTGCCATTGCGATCTACACCGGACAGATGCTGTTGGCCCGGCTGACCGCACCCGCACTGGTGGATGAGCTTCGTGAGTTCCGTTCGCACGAGGAACGACATCGCTCCATCTTCGGCGCGGAGCTGCAGCGACGCGGTCGTCCTCGGTGCCGAAGCTACTGGCTCTGCGGCGTGGGTGGTTTTGTCCTCGGCGTTGCGACCGGCCTGCTGGGGCGAGGGGCTGTTTCCGCAACCACGACAGCCGTAGAGCGTGTGGTGCTGCGCCACCTCCAGCACCAGATTGTGGTGCTGGGAGGTCATGACCCTGCCGCAGTGCTGGCCATCTCATCCATCATTGCGGACGAGCAACAGCATCACGATCAAGCCCTGGCGCATAGCCAGGCAGGTGCGTTCTGGCCCAAGGTGCTCGGCCCTATCGTGTCCGGCGCGACGGAAGCCGTCATCTGGCTGGGCATGCGGTTGTAGATCAGGCCCGCACCGGGTAGTCGGTGTAGCCGCGCGCTTCGCCCTGGTAGAACGTCGCCGGATCCGGCGCCGTCCAGGGATCCCCGTGGCGGATGCGCTCGACCAGGTCGGGATTGGCGATGAAGGGGGTGCCGAAGGCGATCATGTCTGCCTCCCCAGCGATCAGCGCCGCTTCAGCCCGATCGGCCGTATAGCCGCCGTTGGCGATGTAGGTTCCACCAAAGCGCTGTTTCAATTCAGCGAAATCGAACGGGACGCTCGCCGCCTGGATCACATGCAGGTAGGCAAGCCCGTACTGGCTCAGCACGTCGGCCGCATGTCCAAACGTGGCCTGCGGATCGCTGTCGCTCATCGAGAAAACGTTCAGTGCCGGGGACAGCCGCACGCCAACGCGATCCGCGCCGAACACCGGGATCACGGCCTCCACCACCTCGCGCAGCAAGCGGACGCGGTTCTGCGCAGAACCACCGTAGCCATCGGTCCGGAGGTTGGCGCCATCACGAAGGAACTGGTCGATCAGGTAACCATTGGCGCCATGCAGTTCAACGCCATCGAATCCTGCCAGCTTGGCGTTCTCGGCGCCCACGCGGAACTGATCGACCACCCCGGCAATTTCATCGGTGGCCAGTGCGCGCGGTGCCTCGTACGGCTTCAGTCCTTCGGACGTGTAGAGCTCCCCGTCGGGCGCCAGCGCTGACGGTGCGACCGGCCGTTCGCCGTTGGCCTGGACCAGGGGATGCGAGAGCCGGCCGACGTGCCACAACTGCAGGAACATCCGGCCACCCTGCGCATGGACGGCATCGGTGACGGCCTTCCAGCCCGCGATCTGGGCCGCAGAGAAGATGCCGGGTGTGCGGGGATAGCCCTTGCCCTGTGGCGAGACCTGCGAACCCTCGGTGACGATCAGACCGGCACTGGCACGTTGGCGGTAATACTCGACGACCAGGGGCATAGGAACATCACCGTCGCCGGCGCGGCTGCGCGTCATCGGCGCCATGACGATGCGGTTGGGAAGGGCAAGACGGCCGATGACGGCAGGGGAGAGCAGGTGGTTGGACGGTTGCATGAGGTGATCTCGTTGTTGATGGGGAGACAGGTTCAGCCGACGTCGACGTCGCGCCGAAGCTCGCGGCCAATGCGACGGATTTCCGCTTCGCCTTGGGCAAGGGCCTGTGCACTGGTATGCACGGAGTACGTGCCGGTGATCAGATCGTGTGGGTGGCTGACCGCAGAACCCAGCACGAAGGTGGTGTCGTGGATGGCGTCGACGTCGATCGCCTGTTCACTCGCGTCGAACACCACCAGTTCGCCGGCCTGGATCGGCTCGGGTGCCGCCAGTTGCCCCGTGCTCAACGCCAGCCAGGCAACGGTATGGCCCGACGGCGGGGAATAGCGCCAGCGTTCACCGGCCTTCAATGTCACGGCCAGGTAGGTCATGTTCGAGGGCGGCTCGATCACGCTGTCCGCGGCACCGAACTGGCCCAGCAGCACCCGTGCCGGGCCTTTCAGGTCGATCTGCGACGGCGCGATGTACTGGCTCTGGGCCGGGGCGTTTTCACTTTCGGCAGGCAGTGCGATCCAGAGCTGGAATCCGAGTGCATTCGCGTGACCGAGGGCCGCGCCGGTATGCCAGACACCGTTGCCCGCCCGCATCCACTCCACACCCCCGGCAGGCAGTACGCCCTGTTGGCCGGTCGAGTCTTCGTACGCGATTTCGCCGTTGATGAGATAGGTCAGGGTGGCAATGCCGGAATGCGGATGCATGCCGAAGGCTGGGGCATCCTCGCTCGCATCGAGGCGGAACAGGTCCAGGAAGACGAACGGTTTGAGCAGGCGGCCGAGGTCGCCAGGGCTGAACAGCCGCGTGATCGGGCCGTCGGTCCGACCGCGCGTACGGAACACGATGGGACGCGGCTCACCCGCCCGCAGTGGTTCGGGGGCGGGTTCTGCGAAGGCCAGGACCTGAGCGGGGTGGCGAAGGGCGTTCATCGGTGACTCCAGAGCGGGACAGGGCGGGCAGCGGTACCTGCGGTAGCAGGTGCGCACCGTTGCCGAGCGTCCAACAATAGGTGCCGTCGAATGCTTTGATTAGACGAGGCAATGGGATTGCAGTCGTCCATTTGTGGTGGTAATAAGGCGCATGCTTGATTTCAACGACATCGCGCTCTTCGTGGAAGTGGTCCGCTGCGGAAGCTTCGCCGAGGCAGGGCGCAGGATGGGAATGGCGCCCAACACCCTGAGCCGGCGTATCCAGGGCCTGGAACAGGCGCTGGGCACGCGCCTGCTGCAACGCTCTACCCGCAAGCTGGTGCTCACCGCCGCCGGCGAGCAGTTCCATGGGCGCTGCGTGGAGGCTGTGGACACGCTGGGCAGCGCAGGCGTGGATCTGTCGATGGGAAGCCAGGAGATCGCGGGGCTCGTGCGCATCGCGGCCCCTGCGGATTTCTTCCACTTCTTCGAGATGGAGTGGGTGGCCGAGTTCCTCGAACAGCATCCGAAACTGCAGCTTGATTTCATTCTGAGCGACGCCAAGGCCGATCTCATTGGCGACCGGATCGACGTGGCCTTCCGTGGCGGACAGCCGCAGGACTCCGCCTATGTTGGACGGCAGATCCTGCCGTCCGGATACGGCGGTCTGTTCGCCAGCCCGGCTTACCTGGCCGCACGGGGCACCCCCGAGAGCCTGCAGCAGTTGGGACAGCACGAAGGTGTCTGTTTTTCCCAGCAGGGCGGAAGCGCCAGCTGGTCGCTGGTGGGGCCAGATGGCGTGGATGTGCGGGTGGAGGTTGCCACGCGATTCAGTGGCAACACCATTCAAGCCTTGCGCCGGGCTGCACTGGCGGGCTTGGGAATTGCACTGCTGCCCAGCGCCATCGCGCGCCACGATCTGGCGACGGGTGCGCTGCTCCCGGTCCTGCCCATGTATCGGCGCCCGGGCCGCGGTATGCATGTGCTCTACCCAAGCCGCCGACACCTGCCTCTGGCCGCCGCTGCGGTGATCGATCTGGTCACGGAGCGATTGAACGCCGCATTGCAGCGCCACGACGAATCACCACCATGACGTCGGCTCAGTGCAACCCGGCCGCCTTGCACGCGTCAACGAATGCCGCGCCCTTTTTGTCCATCAGCGTTCTCACCAATTGATTGGCTTTCATCAGCGCGGCGCTGGGCGTGGCCCATTGCGTCTCGGGTAACGGCTGCGACCACGCCGTCACCTGCTCCGGCATCGCGGGCCGGCCCCTGCGATGGGTCCATTCCGCAAGAACGTAGGGCAGTTTCCAGAAGGTCAACACACGCCACAGGTACCAGCGGCGAAGCGGCCACCAGGAGCGCTTGTCGTAGCCGTAATGCGCCCGTTGCTCAGGCGTCAGGTCATCACCGCCATCATCAAGGGAGCCCATCGCGCGCGCATCTTCGCGCTCGATCTCAAACGTGTGCATGCCCTCATAGGGCTTCAGCCGATCCTCGGTCGGGACCAGGCCCAATGCCTGGAACCAGGGGTTGGGTGCGTTGAACAACTGCCCGTCCTCCATGTAGTTCCGGATCGAGGCCCACAGGCCCAGCGAGTGCGAATCACTGGGCTGTGGCAGCAGGACAAACTGCACGGTGTCCCGCTCCTCATCCTCCAGGCCCATGCCGAAGGTGTACTGGCGCGTCGCGCCGTACGGGGTGACGCCCTGTGCATTGGACACCCAGGCAACGACACTCTCCCAGGGCACGATCAGGGCGCGACCGCTTTTGCGGTCGATGTAGCACACCTCGCGACGCTGGCGGTTGAAGCGCACCGGGTAGGGCTTTGCGCCTTTGAACTCGTCGCCGAACATTCCGTAAGCGAATGCTCCCAACGGAAGGAGGCCGAGCAGCGCGCCAGCGGAGAAGACCTGGATGAACATCTTCAAATCCGCCAGCGGCGCCGGGAAGTTCTCCGGGTAGGCGAGCACCAGGTAGAGCATGATGAGCGCAGGCACAATGAACGCCAACACCAGCAGGCCGACGATGCCACCGGCCAGCATCTTGCCGCCCTCTACCGTCCCCCAGTTGCTTCCGCCCAGATCCAGGAACACATCATTGATGTCCGAGAACTGCCGACGGGAGCCCTGGACCTGACCGGTGTACACCGGCAAGGGAGACAGGAACAGCGTTTCGGTCGCGCCTTCGACGCGGATCTCTCCCGCTGAAGGGCGTTTACTCCGCACGTCGAGCGCAGCGGTCGCCGCCGCCTTCGTGCTGTTTTTCTTGAAGAATCGCTTGAACACACACGCTCGCCGCACGGCCAACGTTGCATGATTTCACAGGGGGAATTGGCTGTCACCAAACCCTGAAAAGACCCCGGGTGTAGTGATCCATCGTCGGCACCGCAAGTGACCCGCGCCACGGTGAAGGTCGCTCAGCCTCTACCAGTTCCAGCGCATGCCCACCTTGCCGTTCCAAGCGGTCTCGTCGCCGTTGAAACTCCAGCTGTAATCGAGATCGGCATACAGGTAGCCGGTCTGGGTGACCTGCCAGGTTCCGCCAATGCCCACTTCGCCCCATGAGCCGCCCATATCGACGGCGAACGGTACGTAGCCGCTGTTGGTGGCGAACGCGGCACGGGGCGTGCCCCGGAACTCGTGCCACACGTTGGCGCGCAACCAGGCATTGCCGCTGCGTGCCTCGCCCTGCGCGGTCTCGCGCTGGCCGGTGCGATTCAATCGCGCGCCGATGCGCCCGACCAGCGAGTCACCGTCACTGAAGTGCACCTGCGCGGTGTGATCATCGAGGTCGTCGACGTCGATCTGCTGCCAGATCACCTGGGCCTGCGGCTCCAGACGCCAACGGCCGTCCTTTCCATAGGATCCGTCGCCCTCGTTGAGGGTGAACGGCCAGCCGCCTTCAAGCGACAGCGCCACCCCATCGGCATCGACAAAACTGTCGGACGTGCGAGGGGACTGCAGGCGCATGTCATACCAGGTGTACTGGGCCACGGCGTCGATATAGGCGCCTTTGGCGGAAAATGCTGACCAGTAGCCGCCGACGGAGCCCGCCTTGAACCTGTCCGTGCCGGCATGGAAGCGGTAGTCCAGGAGGTTGTGCCGCACCTCGCCCTTGCCTTTGCCATATGCCAGGTAGAAACCGGCGTGGCGGCGGCGCAGGTCATCGGCATCCACGCGCCGGTAGAGGTCGGTACCGATCTGCAACGCATCGAAGCGGTAGTCGAAGTCGGGGCCGCGATCGCCATAGATGCCGCGCCGGCCACCATCATGTTCGCCGTCGTGGCCGAGATAGCGGATCCAGGCGCCGTTGAATCCACTGCGCTCGGTATCCAGGTCGCCGCGCTGATGCAGCAGCTGCACGTCGCCGACCCGCTCGTGCAGGGTATCGATCAGGGTGCGGCCGTACACCTGGGCCATCGCCGGTGCGGCCGCGATCAGCGACACCTCCTGGCGATAGGCCGGGGGCGGGGCCGGAGGTATCGGCGGAGGTTCGGGCGGCGGCTGGGGTGGGGGGCTCGGGCAAGGGGGTGCCGGTGCGCCCGGGCTCGCGCAATCGATCACCGAGCGCAGGTACCAGCTGTTCTCCACGTCCGGGCCGGAGAGCGTGGCTGCACCGCCGCGGTACAGGAAGTACTCGTAGGGGCCGGCCACGACCGGCACGGACAACGCGAAATTGTCTGCCGTGCTGGTGGCGTTCGCTGTCTGCACCACGCGGATGCCATCGGCGAGCGTAAGGTCGCCCCGACCGCCACTGTTGCGGATCTCCAACGCGCCGGGGCCGCTGCTGCTGCCGTCCACCACGATCAGCTGATCCGAAGGGGACGCATCGTCCCCCAGCCAGGTGTTCAGCGCGAGCCTGCCATTGCCGCTGTAGCGGGACACGGTCAGGGTTCTGTAGCTGGCCACTTGGGCGGGATCTCCGCCGGGCACCGCGAACACGATCCGGCTGCGATCATTGACCAGCGTGGTGAGCGTGGAGCTGCCGGTCAGATTCCACAGCGTGTCGTGCAGCGCCACATTGGAGAGGCTGCCGGGCAGGGTGATCGCGGCGCCGGTGAGCACGCTGCCGGTCGCGGTGATGGTGGCAATGGTCGGGGTGTCGGCGGCGGGCAACAGCGGCATCTGCATGGGCACCGCCATCGGCAAGGGTGCTGGCGGATCATCGGGCGGCAGGTCTGGCGGGAGCACCGGAACCGCCGTATCGAGCCCATCGAAATCGGCGATGGCACCGACCTTCAGCCATAGATCGCGCCCGCCTACCGTCGCACCGCTCAGGTCGATCTGCGCCGCGCCGATGGCGCCTATGCCGGGGCCGTCCACAGCGGATAGCGTGGACTGCGTAACGAACGCTGACGCTGGGGCGGGGTCGCCACGGACCAGCAACGCCGCTGCGCTGGGACCGGTCGTGGCGAGCGTGGTATCCGCCACGTCCACCCGGCCGCCGTTCCATGCCACCGCAGCGTGGGCCAACGCACCACGGGTAGCCACGCGGCTGCCGCCGCCCAGCAGCAGGTGCCCATTCTCGGCCCAGGCAATCAGTCCGTGCGCCTGCACGCCTGTGGTGGCGATGGTGCTTGCCGTCGCGGTCAGCAGGCTGTCGGCATACGCGGCCAGCCCGTAGCCATGCAACCCGCTGGTGGTGACGGCCATGCCGCTCGTACGAATCTGTCCAGCACCCGCCGCGCGTGCGCCGATGGAATCGGTGCCGCGCGTGGAGACACTCACGTTGGCCAGGGTCGCGATCGCATCCACGCCCTGGATGTTGAAGCCTTCGCTGGCGTTTCCCAGCGTGCCAGCCGTGCCACCGCTGGCGTTGAGCGTCATCCCGGGGCGGCCGGCATTGATGATGGTGGAGCCGGCGCTGTCGATGGTGCCGCCCGTCGCGTTCAGGCCGATGCCCCCCGCGCCACCGCCGCCGATGTAGAGATTGCGCGCGGTGATGCGGGTGGCCGCGCCATCGGCACGGATGCCGCCGCCGCTTCCCGAGGTGGTCAGGGTACTGTCGGTGACGCTGACCTGCGCGCCGGCCTGGCCATATACGCCGTTGGCATTGAGATCCGTGGTGCGCGTGTCCAGGCGCAGCAGCGTCGCCTGCGGTCCGGTGGCGCCGGCCGTGCCCTGGACCAGCACGGCATTGGCATTGATGCCGTGCGTGGTGATCACCGTGTTGGCCGCCTGCAGCCGCGATGTCGCCGAGGCGGCCTGGGCCACCAGTACGCCGGTGCTGTTGTTGCCAAACGTTTCGATGCGCGTCGAGGTGGCCAGCGGTGACCCGTCGGCGGCCACGTCCAGGCGGAGCGTGCCGCCGCTGGACGACACCTGCGCACCATTCGCGCCGGTGGTGCCGGTGGCCACATAGGCGGCCGGATCGGTCGTGGCAGTGCCACCGGCATCCACCGGCACGCCATAGCTGGCGGCGGAAGGATCGGTACCGAGCTGTACGCCGGTCAGCAGGGCATTGCCTTGGCTGACCACGGTACCGCCGCTGGCGGCCTGCAGGCCAACCGCCGCGTTGCCGCCGGCAATGCCGGAGGTGTAGATCGCACTGCCGCTCAGCGTGAGCGTGCCTGATGTCAGCGCATGGCCAGCGATGGCACCGTTGAGCAGCGTTGAGAGGCGCAGCCCGTTTGCCGTAAGCGCGCTGCCACCGCCTTCGGCGCGCAGCGCATTGCCGGTCTGTCCTGCAGCGATGACGACACCCGGCGCTCCTGCCAGTGTGACCGTGCTGCCGCTCCCGGCCAGCACGCCGTGCGCATTCTGCCCGGCCACGCGGACGTCCAGCCCATCAACCTGCAGCTGGGAGGTGCCGGTGGCCGACAGCCCGTGCGCGGTGATGCCGGTGGCGTTGATGGTCAGCCCGGACAAGGTGCCTTGCGCATCAGCGAACACCAGGCCGGTCGCGCCGGTGCCGGTGGTATCGATGGAAAGTTGGGATGCCTGGAGGCGCGAACCGGTGGCAAAGCGTCCACCACTGTTGTTGTTGCCGCGGGTGAGGATGTTCACCGCGTGCACATCGAACTGCGCGCCGCTGGCGCCGAGCAACCCGTGGCTGCCATTGGTTGCTCCGGCGCCGGTGCCCAGGATATGGATCGATGTATTGCCCCCCGTGGGAATGCCGGCGCTGTCCACATTCAACCGGACGGTGCCGTCAATGGCACTGATGCCGTGGGCCGCCGTTGCGGCCTTGCCCACGTAAGCGCTGGGGTCGGTGACGAGATTGCCGCTGGCGTCCACCGGCAGACCGTAGGTGGCGGGGTTGCCGGGTTGCGTCCCCAGCAATACCCCGGTGGCAATGACATCGCCGCTGCCGGTGAAACTGCCGCCCGCCACCTGGATGCCTTCGCTGTTGGCCAGGGATGTGTAGAAGCGCGTGCCGTTCGAGGTCAGCGTGGTGCCTGCCTCCAGGCGGGCAGCAGGACCCCCGGCACCCAGTCGGCTGACGGTGGAGCCGGCCGCCAGGAAGTTGACCGCGCCCGCGTTGGTCGCGCACACCGTCGCTGTGTTGGCGGCACTGGTGATCAACGCCACCGCGCCGGTAGCGTTGATCACGCCGGCATTGGCGGCATAGAAGGCCGGCGCACCGGCGGTGGTCGGCGCGTAGGTGCCGCCTGCAATCGTCTGGACCGTACCGTTCGCGCGGACCTGCTGGGCGGGTACGCTTGCCGGTACCGTAATGCAGCTGGCGGCGTCCACGCTCTGCGCCAGTGCGCACCAGGGCGCCGACGCAGCCAGCCCGACCACGAGCAGGCTGCCGCGGATCGATTGCGGTGACACGAACGTACCCGCACACGTCACGCCGGATGCTGCTCGGCGACCAGATCGGGAAGTGTCCACGTTTTATCCATGATGTGCTGTGTTGGTCTACATGCACGAAGTCGCCACGCATGGCGGGCACCGGGTGTCACTCGAGTCTGGCCACAGCGCTCTACGCGCTCAACCGCAATACATGCGGGATGAGGGCAGTAAAACTACCGGCACCCGCGGCGCACAGCATCCCGCAGACATCCGACGCAGCGCTGACATCGGCCCGGGTATAGTGATCCTGACTTCACCGCAAGGATCGACGCTATGCAGAAGGGCTCGGATCTACTGGTCAAGGCGCTGGAGAACGAAGGCGTCGACCGCATCTTTGGCGTGCCGGGCGAGGAGAACCTGGACTTCCTGGAGTCGCTGCGGACCTCGCGCATCGAGCTGGTGCTTACCCGCCACGAGCAGGCGGCCGCGTTCATGGCCGCCACCCATGGCCGCCTCACTGGCAGGCCCGGCGTCTGTCTGGCCACGCTCGGCCCCGGCGCACTGAATTTCTCCACTGGCGCGGCCTATGCCCACCTAGGTGCATGGCCGATGATTCTCATCACGGGGCAGAAGCCGGTGATGAGCGCCAAGCAGGCACGGTTCCAGATCGTGGATATCGTGGCCTCGATGAAGCCGCTCACGAAAATGACGCGTCAGATCGTCAGCCCGGCCGCGATTCCGGCCACCGTGCGCGATGCCTTCCGCGTGGCCATGGAAGAGCGCCCCGGGCCAGTGCATCTGGAGCTTCCGGAGGATGTTGCCGGCGAGGAGGTGGAGGATATCCCCGTCATCCCGGTCCATCCGTTGGAGCGTCCGATCGCACCGTCTGCCGCGCTCGACCGCGCAGAAGCAGCCATCCTGGCCGCCAAACGACCGCTGGTGATGATCGGCGCGGCCGGAAGCCGCCCGTGGCTCACCGAAGCGCTTTCCGCGTTCGTCGCGCGGACCCGCCTGCCGTTTTTCAACACGCAGATGGGCAAGGGCGCCGTCACCGGCGGCTCCAACCTGTACATGGGAACGGCCGCGCTCTCCGAAGGCGACTATGTCCACGAAGCCGTCGCCCGCGCGGACCTGATCATCGCCATCGGCCATGACACCGTCGAAAAGCCGCCCTTCCTGATGAAGAGCAGTGGTGGGCCCAAGGTCATCCATATCAGCTTCCAGTCCGCCACGGTGGAGCAGGTGTATCACCCCGATATTGAAGTGCTGGGCGACATCGGCGCCTCGGTGGATGGCCTGGCCGAGCGGCTGGACGGCCGCCTGACGGCGGACGAAGGCATGGTCGAGCTGCGCCAGAAGATCCTCGCCCGTCTCAACGACCGCGCCGAGGAGGACCGCTTCCCGATTACTCCGCAACGGGTCGTGCATGACGTGCGCGAGGCCATGCCGGAGGATGGCATCGTCTGTCTCGACAACGGCATGTACAAGATCTGGTTCGCGCGGAACTACCGCACGCATGTCGCCAATACACTGCTGCTCGACAACGCGCTCGCCACGATGGGCGCTGGGCTGCCGTCGGCCATGATGGCCGCGATGCTGTACCCGAAACGCCGCGTCATGGCCGTGTGCGGTGACGGCGGCTTCATGATGAATTCGCAGGAGATGGAAACCGCCGTGCGGCTGGGACTCAACCTGGTGGTGGTGATCCTCAACGACAGCGCCTACGGCATGATCCGCTGGAAGCAGGCGGTGGATGGCTTCGAGGATTTCGGGATGCGCTTTGGCAATCCGGATTTCGTGAAGTATGCCGAGGCCTATGGCGCGAAAGGGAGCCGGGTGACCGCGGTAAGCGACCTGGTGCCCATGATCGAAGCCGCCTTCGCTGGCGGCGGCGTCCACGTGCTGGATGTGCCGATCGACTATGCCGAAAACACCCGCGTGCTGGTGGATGAGCTGCGCAACCGCACGCCGGATGTGGGCTGCGCATGATCGCCACTGCTGATCCTTCCGAGAGGAGCTCAAGATGTTGACCGTCGTACAGGCCTTTGACCGCGCGCCCATCGCCGAGATCGGGTTCGACACTGCCGCAGCGCTGGAGCGCAAGCTCGACGCCGCCGAGCGGGTCTTCAAGAACCGCGACGGCTGGCTCCATCCGCACCAGCGCATCGCCATCCTGCGCAGACTTGCCGCCTTGATGGACGCCAAGCGCGACCACCTCGCCCTGCAGATTGCACGCGAGGGTGGCAAGCCGTTGCCGGATGCCATCGTTGAAACCACGCGTGCCATCGACGGCGTCCACAACGCGGCCGACGAGCTGCGCAATTTCGCCGGCCGCGAAATCCCGATGGGGCTTTCGGCCGCGTCGGAAGCGCGCTGGGCCTTCACCACGCGCGAACCCATCGGCATCGTGGCGGCGATCTCGGCGTTCAATCACCCACTGAATCTGATCGTCCACCAGGTGGCACCGGCCATCGCGGTCGGTTGCCCGGTCATCATCAAGCCCGCCTCCGCGACGCCGCTGTCATGCCTGGAATTCGTGGCGATGGTGCATGAGGCCGGACTGCCCGAGCCGTGGTGCCAGAGCTTCCTGCCGGAGGGCAATGACCTGGCCGAAGCATTGGCCACCGACAAGCGCATTGCCTTCCTCAGCTTCATCGGCTCGGCCAGGGTAGGGTGGTCGCTGCACGCCAAGCTGGCACACGGCGCACGCTCGGCGCTCGAACACGGCGGGGTGGCACCCGCCATCGTCGACCGAAGTGCGGACCTGGGCAGAATCATCGAGCCGATCGTCAAGGGCGGCTACTACCACGCCGGCCAGGTGTGCGTGTCCACGCAGCGCATCTTCGTCCACCACGACATTGCCGACGACTTCACCGAGGCCCTCATCGCCCGGGTCGAGCGACTGCGAACCGGCGACCCGACCCTGAAGGATACCGAGGTGGGCCCGCTGATCCAGCCGCGCGAGGCAGACCGCGTGGGCGAGTGGATTGACGAAGCGGTGAGCGGCGGTGCGCAGCTTGCCACCGGCGGCAAACGCCTCTCCGAGACGATGTTGCAGCCCACCGTCCTGCTCGATCCGGCCAGCGATGCACGGGTGACCACGCAGGAGGTGTTCGGGCCGGTGGTGGCGGTCTATCGCTATGCCGACCTGGACGATGCGATTGCTCGCGCCAACTCCCTGCCCACCGCGTTCCAGGCCAGCGTGTTCGCGCAGGATATCGACATCGCCATGCGCGCCGCCAACCGGCTGGATGCCTCGGCCGTGATGATCAATGATCCGACTGCGTTCCGCACGGACTGGATGCCGTTCGCCGGCCGCCGCGAGTCTGGTTATGGCACAGGGGGTATTCCGTACACGATGCGGGACATGTCGCAGGAGAAGATGATCCTGATGCGCAGGAGCTGAGTGAGGCGTGCTGGCCAGGGGACGTGCCAGCACGCGCCCCGGAAGAACCCCGGGCTGGTTCGGCAGCCACAGCGCCTTCACGCGGTCGGCAACGACACATGCCCGACTGCATACGCCTGCGCCGCCGCGTTCTCCAGGACAGGAGCCTGCTTCCATAGCTGAAGGCGCAGCTGAGTCCAGCCGGCGGGGTCGAACCCATTTACCACCGCCAGCGCACCGCGTGCGATTGCTGCGCTCCCCTCGGCAACGGCGTGGGCACGCAGTGCCGCCAGATCTGCATCGGCGCTGATCGGGGTGATGGTGCGGCTGGCGTGGCGCGCCTGCGCCAGCCCCGGCGCCAGTTCGACATGCCACGGCAACCAAGTCTGCACCGCCGGCCGCCCCAGGTCACGGCACAGCGTGGCAAATGCTGGACTGGCCAGGAAATCGGTTTGACCCTGCGGTGTTGCCCACAGATAGAACGGCGCGTACAGATTGGCGCTGCGGTGCACACCCGCCTGCCGGCGCGCACTGAGCCAGGCCTTCATGCGCAGTTGTGGGTAACCGTCAAACAGCGGCCCCTTGACGGCGATGCGACGGTCGATCTGCGCCATGTCATGGGCCTCGTCCAGAACGACGCTGTATTGCATGGCGATCATGGTGCCGCCCCCCTGTCATCGGCCGCCGAAAGGCCGCCGCCGAATGACCAGTCTTCCCAGCCCGATTCGGCGATCACCACCATCACATCCTGGGCGGGAATGCCGGGCGCGTGCTCCAGCTCATCGACCAGCCGCCGGAAGAACGCCGCTTTGGTCGCGGCGCTGCGCGGCTTGCCGGTGGTGATATGGAACAGCACGTACTGGTCCGAGCGCGGGCCGCCACGGTAATGACGATCGAACACCAGCTCGCCGGGGGCATGCTGGTGCACGGCCACGAAACGGTCGTGCGGCGGTACCTGGAAGCTGCCGACCAGTGCGCGGTCCAGGGCGTTGGTGAGTGCCCCGAGGTAGGCCGGCGAATGGCCGGCCAGGAGCGAGATGCGGGAAAAGGGCACGGAGAGCTCCGAAGCGGGGCGGGGAGGTGTACTCTCGCCTGCCTGAGCCGTCCTGAAAATCGGATTATTCGGGATCGACAATCCCTCAATATGGGACAGTTATATGCGGCTGACCAATCTGGACATGGATGCGCTGCGCAGTTTCGTGACCGGCCTGGATGCCGGTTCGTACGCGCGCGCCGCCGACCGGCTGGGGCGCTCCACCTCGGCGGTGAGCGCACAGTTGAAGAAACTTGAAGAGCAGGCCGGGGTGCCGCTGCTGCGTCGCTCCGGCCGCGGGCTGGGCCTGACCGGGGAGGGAGAGGTGCTGCTGTCCTACGCGCGGCGCATGCTCGGCCTCAACGATGAGGCGGTCGCGGCGCTGCGCTGCGAGCCGCTGCAGGGCTGGGTGCGGCTGGGCATCCAGGAGGACTTCGGGCAAAGCGTGCTGCCGCGGGTACTCGGGCAGTTCGCACAGGCCCATCCGCAGGTGCGCATCGAGGGCCGCATCGCACGCAATGCCGAGCTGCTCGATAAGGTGGCCAGCGGCCAGCTCGACCTGGCACTGGCGTGGGACGAGGGCAATGCCGCAGCGGCGCGAATCGCGACGGTACCGCTGTGCTGGCTGAGCGCGGCCGACGGCGGCCCACAATGGCACCGCAACAGCGACGAGCCGTTGCCGCTGATCGCACTGGAGGCACCGTGCCTGATGCGCACCCTGGCCTGCGAGGCGCTGGACCGGCACGGCATCGCCTGGCGGCTGGCCTTCATCAGCCCCAGCCTGGGCGGGTTGTGGGCAGCCACCGCTGCCGGGCTCGGCTTCGCGCTGCGCACGCCGATCGGACTGCCGACCACGCTGCGTGCACTACCACCTGCTGCGCATGGCCTGCCGCCGTTGCCGTCGCTGGGCCTGGCACTGCACCGCGCACCGCAGCAGAACAGCGCACCGGCCGCGCACCTGGCCGACATCATCGAGCAGGCGTTGCACGCGGCGCTGCCTGGCGGTTGGCTGTTGCGGTGAGCAACGCTGGTGGACCTGCAGCCGAGCAGCCAAGGGCTTCGTAGACCGCGCCCAGTTCATACAGGCTGCGCAGGTAGCGCGAGAGCAGGAGCTACCTGCGTGATAGCCTTTCCGCCAGATAGGACAGCCTGACGGGGGCGGGGCGGCATGGATATCCGAGCCAGGGGGGGCATCATATTGGTTGCGGCCGGGCTGCTTGCATTGACACTACCTGCCGAATCCCGCGCGCACAGCGGCGGGCTGGATAAACATGGCTGCCACACCAATCGCGCGACGGGCGACTATCACTGCCATCGGGGTACACCAGCCCCACTTCGCAACTCCCAGTCGCCCCGAAACACTCTCACTCATGTTCCCGCCGGGAGCGCTCGAACATTTTCAAACTGTGCTGAAGCTCGTGCAGCCGGCGCGGCACCCGTGCGCCGCGGAGACTCCGGATATGGGCCTCACCTCGACCGCGACAACGATGGCATTGGGTGTGAGCCCTACCGTGGCCGCAAGTAGGGTGCCGCCCATCATGGAAATCGTCTTGTTGTAGGCCCCCAGCACCTCTAAGATCGCGCTCTGCCACATACTCCCCAAGCGCCTACGCATGCACGCGACGTCCATGAGTGTTCCCAGCAGTCCGTGGTTGCGCTGCCTCGTTCTGTCCGCCGCGCTTCTTGCCGTGGGCTGCGCGGGCGGAAAGGGCCCAACGAAGGATCTCGGGGCGGAGATCGATGAGGTCGCCGCAGCGCTGGTCGAGCAGCCCTTGCTCCACTCAGCCTCGATCGGCGTCGTGTATCGGGGCAAGGAGTTCATCCGGCATCGCGGCGACATGGAGACCGGGAAGCCGGGGCCGCCGACCGATGCGACCCTCTACGAAATCGGTTCGTTGAGCAAGACCCTGGCCGGCACCCTGATGGCCAATGCCTTGCGGGACGGCAAGCTGGGTCTGGACGACGACGTTCGGATGTATCTGCAGGGTGACTATCCGAACCTGCAGTACGAAGGCGACCCCATCCGCATCCGGCACCTGCTGTCGCACACCAGTGGTTTGCCAAACATGTTGCCGGAACGCGCGAACACGGTGCTTGCGGACTTTACGGATCATCGTACGCCCGATGCGCTCAATGCCGTCTATGCGCGCTACGACAAGGCGGACTTCCTCCGGGACCTGCACACGGTCGAGATTCTCCGGGTGCCGGGGAAGGATTACGGCTATTCCAGTGCCGGGACGGAGCTGACGGCACATGTCCTGGAAGGGGTTTACAAGGAGGATTACGAGTCGCTGTTGCGCGCATACCTCGGCGACGCTGCGGCGATGACGGGCCTCAGGATCAGGCTGAGCGATGAGGAGGCGCCCCGTCTTGCGGTCGGCTATCACAGCGACAACACAGTACCGACCACGCCGATGCCACAGTTGCCGTGGGGTGCATCCGGGAACGCAAAGGCGACGCTTCCCGACATGGTGAAGTACCTGAAGTTCCAGCTGGCCGACGGGCCCGTGGCAAAGGAATCGCATCGTACCCTGGTTACTTTTGATGCCGAGTCCAGCATCGGCTACTTCTGGAACATCGTCCGTGGCGACCCGCTGAAGGGCACTTACTATGCGCACCATGGTGGCGTGCCGCGCTCGCAGTGCTACATCTACATCCTGCCGAAGTACGACCTCGGTATCTTCATCATCACCAACCAGAGCGGCGACCAGACTGCGCGCGCCATGGAAACAGCGATCGATACGTTGGTGGAGAAGATCGCGGCGCGGGAGAACAGCGCTGGCAAGGGTGAAGTAATTCCGGATGCCTGACACCTGTCACTTGTGATGGGTCGGTGCAAAGCGAGAATGGAGCCATTCCCGCGCGGCGTGCATCGCCGGCACCCGCCCACATCAAGGACTCCCCGTGATCATGCTGCAGCACCTCATCTCGAACACCCCTGTGTGGGTCTGGGCGCTCCTGGTCTTCCTGGTCAGCCGCGGCATCGCTGCCATGAAAGCCGGTGAAACCTCGCTCACGAAACTGGCCATCGTGCCGGCTCTCTTCACCGCCTGGGGAGCCTGGTCGCTCGGCCACCGTTTCGGCAGTTCCTGGGAGGCGTGGGGCGAATGGCTGGTCGGCATCGGTGCGGGCATGGGCCTTGGGTGGATGCTGCTGCGACGGGCAACGCTCACCATGAACGCCTCAACGGGGAAGGTGTGGCGCAGTGCGGACTACAGCCTGCTGCCGCTGCTGCTGGTCACGTTCGCGGTGAAGTACGGCTTCGAGGTTACGCTCTCCGCGTCTCCTTCACTGAGCGTCGATGGCGGTTTCCGCGCAGCCTATCTGTTGTTGTCGGGCGGCTTCACCGGCATCTTCATTGGCAAGTACGTGCGATACCTGCGCGCATCGCGGCTTGTCGTGCGGCGCGGGAAGTTGGAAGCGGCGGGCTGACTCGGCGAAGCCCTGGCCGACGTGCAACCGGCGCACCCGTGGGGTCAGGGCAGGGCGCGTCGATCCATTCACACACAGCCGCCTATATTCGCGGCGTCGACGCCGCACGCTGCGGCGGGAGTGGAGGCTGTCCTATGAAAACCCGATGCTTGCTTGGCATTACGTTGACGGCCGCGGTGGCGATGTCCACAGCCCCCGCTTGGGCCGACCCGCCGCACCACGCACGGGGCAATGGCCCACCCCCTCACGCCGGCGGCCCCCACAACCGCGATGCCCCACCGCCGGGATGGCAGAAAACGGCATGGCGACGCGGGGAGAGGCTGCCTTGGGCTGAGGTCGACCGCCGCTATTGGGTGGACGACTACGCGCACTATCGTCTGCGGGATCCTGGTCGCGGTCAGCGCTGGGTTCGACAGTCGGATACCGAGTACCTGCTGGTGGAGATCGCAACAGGCGTGATCATCGACGCACTGCACCGATAAGAACACGCGCCCCGGCTGGCAGCCACGGCATGGTCGTGGCGTCGCACTGTCAGACTGCCCCGGCCCTCGCCTCGACTGGGTCGGGCTGGGGTTTCGCGCCAAGGGGGAAGAGGTCGCTGTTGACCTGAATCGCGGTTGAGGTAATAGGCTGGTCAGCCCAGCTTCTTCAAGACGGATTCTCCCATGACGTTGCCGACGTCGATCTGGCTGTTCCAATCCGTCTACGCCACGGGCCTGACGGTCTGGCTGGCAATTGCCGTCATCGACAACATCAGAACGTTCCGTGAACTTGCCGGTGCGGTAGGCATCACCATGTCAATGGCACTCCTGCACCAAGCACCGCCCATTGAAACGGCGCTTGCGACGCGTGCAATGACGTCCAGCACCCTGAGCAGAATCGCAGCAGCTGCGCTGCTTGCCCTGAAGCTCCTGGCGCTTTCAGCGATGGTGATGGGATCCTTTTTGCTGGTGTTTGCAACTGGCATCGAGCAAGCCCGGCCGTGGTTGAACCTGGCGCTCACTCTCTTCACCGTCCTGCTGCTGGCCATGCACCTTGGGGGACTCTGGTTTGCATACTGGATCCGTCAGGACGACCTGCAGCGCGGGCACTTGACGCTGCTTGTCTGGATCCTGAGCTCATTCTTCCTGTTCAACGGGTCATGGGCATGAACGCCACACATCCCGCCTGAGAACCCACAGGTGGCTTTCCGCTCGACACTTTCGCCGATCCCAGGGGCGTGCGGAACCACGCTTCACAGACCACACGGCCGTGTCCCGGAGAGGTCCCGCAAAGGCCTCGATACGGATGCCCGCGTGACCAGCCGGTGCGAAAGGACCTGATTGATGGTGCCCCGCACCGAGGAGGCCGGGCGTCGGATCTCCCGCAGGAGGATGTCGATGGCGGTGTCGGCCATCTCCGCCACGGGCTGATGGATGGTGGTCAGTTCCGGCCACACCATCGTGGAGGCGGAGGTGTCATCGAAGCCCACCACCGACAGATCACGCGGCACATCGAGGCCGCGACGATGCGCGACGGAAACCACGGCCGACGCCATGTCATCGTTGCTGGCAAAAATCGCGCTGGGCGGCAGATGAAGGGCCAGCAGCCGTTCGGCCGCCTCCAGCCCCGAGCGATACGTGAAGTAACCGGGCTGGATGAGTGTGTCGTCGTAGCCGATCCCTGCATCGGCGAGCGCATCGCGGTAGCCCTGCCAGCGGTGCGCACTGGCCGTCTGGTTCGGATCGCCGGTGATGTAGCCGATGCGGGTATGCCCGTGCGCGATCAGATGCGACACCATCTCGTGGCTGGCGCGACGATCATCGATGCGCACGCAGGACAGCCTGTCGCTGAAATGGCTGGAGGCGATGGAGACGACGGGAATGCCCGCGGTCACGAATTCGTCGACGATGTCGTTCGATTCGCACAGGGGCGGAGGAAGAATCACGCCCGCCACGCTGCTGGCAAGTTGCCGCGCGGCGTCGCGACGCGCCTGGGTGCCCAGCTCATCCCAGGTGGCGATCACCAGCTGCGCCGCGGCCCGGGTGGAGCCGCGCAGCGCGCCGACCAGCAGTTCGCGCAGGTAGCTGGCGCTGGGGTTGGTGTAGATCAACGCGATGCAGGTGTGTTGCGCCGCCGCCAGCGTGCTGGCCGCCAGATTGGGCCGGTAGTCCAGTTCGCGCACGCTGCGCATGACGCGCGCACGGTTGCCTTCGCGCACACCGGCGTGGCCGTTGATCACGCGCGACACCGTCATCGCCGAAACGCCTGCATGCGCGGCCACATCATCGATGGTGATGGCGCTTGCCTTGCGACGGGCCGCTTTGGGGCTGTGCTTCACGACCTGGGCTCCTTTGCTGCGCTGCATGATGACAAGCGCGACCACGGGTGATTAGTCTGCGCCCGTGACGTGATGGTAGCGCTACCACTGTGCCGGGGTAAGGCCAGCGGGTACCCCCCCTTTACCACGCGGCTGTTCTGGCAAGCCTGAAAGCGAGTGTGAGTCGCAGCACGCGCACAGCGCGCTGCGATGTTCGGTGTGGAAGACGGGCATCGCCCGTACGTGCCCCCAGGAGGGGCGGTACATCCATTCGATCGTTATGTCAGAGGGGAGAGTCATGAGCGCTTCTACGTTCCGTCGTACCCAAGGCCGGGGGGCTCGTTCATGAGCCGCACGCTGGCGAAGTTCACCTCCAGGGCCATGTTTACCTTTGTCGGTGGCGTCCTGGTCATCAATCCCGCATTTGCGCAGGACGCGCCAACGCCCGCACCCGTGGCCCAGCCGCAGGCCCAGCCCAGCCCGACACAGCTGGACACCGTGCAGGTCACCGGCATCCGCAACAGCCTCAGCCAGGCGATGGACATCAAGCGCGACTCGGCCGGCGTGGTGGATGCCATCAGTGCCGAGGACATCGGCAAGTTCCCGGACACGAACCTGGCCGAGTCGCTGCAGCGCATCACCGGCATCTCCATCGAACGCCGTGATGGTGAAGGTGCACAGGTCACCGCGCGTGGCTTTGGCCCACAGTTCAACATGGTCACGCTCAATGGGCGGCAGATGCCGGGCGCGGATGCGTTCGGCGCATCGGGGCAGGTCGCCATCGGCGGTGTGGACGGAGGTACCCGTGCCTTCAACTTCGCCCAGCTGGCCGCCGAATCCATCAATGGCATCGAGGTCTACAAGACCAGCCAGGCCAATGTCCCCAGCGGCGGTATCGGCGCCACCATCAACATCCTGACCGGACGTCCGTTCGATCATGACGGCACCGTCGCCAGCGCCGGTGCCAAGATCGTCTCCGACCAGAGCCAGCCATTCGACAGCGACCTGACGCCCGAACTGTCCGGCATCTTCAGCTACAGCAACCCGGACAAGACCTTCGGCGTTGGCGTGAGTGCGAGCTACCAGAAGCGCAAGGGTGGCTCGGTGCAGGCCACCAACAACTACTGGAACATCCAGCCGTGGACCGGCACGATGCCCGGCAACCCGACCGTGGTCAATGCACCGGCGGTGGGCGCGCTGTACGGTCGTCCGAACGACCTTCGCTATGCGTTCTCCGAGTTCGAACGTGAGCGCATCAATGGCCAGGCGGTGCTGCAGTTCGCACCGACCGATGCGGTGACCCTGACCGTGGACTACACCTATTCGACGAACGAGATCACCGAGAATCGTGGCGAACAGGGCATGTGGCTGCAGAACAGCAACTACACCGATGTCACGTTCGACACCAGCGGTGCGGTCGCAACCCCGGTCTATATCCGTGAAATCGCCGGGACCAAGGATTTCGGGCTTGAACAGCAGCGCAGCATGCAGAAGTACAAGCTGGGATCGCTCGGCTTCAATGCACTGTGGAACGTCACCGACCGGTTCAAGCTGACTTTTGACGCGCACAATTCAAAGAACGAAAGTCGGCCGAACGATCCGCTCACCGGTGGCGGCTCCATCTTCAGCAGCATCGCCGGCACCAACAACTGCACCACCGGGCCGCACTGCGGTGGGTCGTGGGTGCAGGAAATGAACTTCAACAACGGCCTGCCCGTGGGCACCCAGGTCTGGTACCCGAGCACGGCCGATGCCATCGCCAAGACCAACGGCGTGGTCAACCCGGGCTTCGTGCCGGGCGAGATTGGTTCGCAGGTGCTGCGCATCAATTCGCAGACCCAGGTCAGCGAGATCAAGCAGGGGCGGGTCGACGGTGAATGGAGCTTCGACCGGGGGCGCTTCCAGTTTGGCGTCGACTCCAGCAAGCAGACCACCCACCGGATCCAGGCCGCGGAGAATTACAGCACTCTGGGCGACTGGGGCGTGGCCAACGTTGACGGGGACGTGGCCAACGGGCTGATGGACCTGCTGCAGCCGGTCAACATCGTCGGCTTGTTCAACGACTTCAATGCCAACAGCTTCACCGCCTGGCGCGGCGATGCGGGCCGCCTGGCGCAATGGGCGGCCGACAACTATGGCGCCAGTCTCGGCGTGAGCCCGCAGCGCGCCGCCGACAACCTGGTGGAGGAGAAGACCAAGTCGGCTTATTTCCAGGTCGAGCTGGACGGCGAGCTGGGCGGCCTGCGCACCAATACCCGCCTGGGCGTGCGCTATGAGACCACCGATGTGGTGTCGACGTCCGTCATCGCCATCCCGGAGGCGATCGAATGGCAGTCCAACAACGACTTCCGTGTGGTGTTGTCCGATGAGCAACAGCCGTTCACCGAAAAGAACAGCTACAGCTACATCCTGCCCAACCTCGACTTCAGCATCGACCTCATGGACGACCTGAAGGCACGCGTCTCGTTCGGCAAGAGCATCGCGCGCGCGCCGATCGGCAACCTCTACGCAGGCCCGACCGCACAGCAACCGTTTGGCTCGGTGCTGATCGATCCGTCTTCGCGGGCCAGCGGCACCGCACAGAACCCGCAGCTGAAGCCGCTGGAGTCGGACAATCTCGACCTGGCGCTGGAGTGGTACTTCGCCGACGCGAGCTACGTGTCGTTGACGTACTGGAACAAGTCCGTCAACAACTTCATCGGCAACACCATCGTGCAGGAGAATCTGTATGGGCTGAGGGATCCCACCGCCGGTCCGGATGCGCAGGCCGCGTTGGCGTTCCTCAACAGCGGCGCCTGTATCACCCAGGTCGGTGCGGCCAATGCGGCGGCCTGCTCGGCCAACGATACGGCCCTGTTCACCGCGCTGGCGTTGCTGCGCAACAATCCGGCCGGACTGGGCGCCTATAACGGTACCGACGCGCAGGTTCTGGCGACCGAGGCGGCCTATGACCTGTACGGGGAGGGCGATGATCCGCTCTACCAGTTCAGCGTCAACCGTCCCATCAACCAGAACCAGGCAAAACTGCACGGTTGGGAGCTCGGTGGCCAGTACTTCTTCGGCGATACCGGCTTTGGCGTCCTCGCCAATTACACCCTGGTGGATGGGGATGTCGGCTACAACAACGGGGGCGACCCGGGCATCGACCAGTTCGCGCTGACCGGCCTCAGTGACACCGCAAACGCCGTGCTAATGTACGAAAAATATGGTTGGTCGGTGCGCTTGGCGTGGAACTGGCGTGACCAGTACCTGATCCTCGCCAACCAGGGGACCAGTCGCAATCCGTACTACGTGGAAGCGTACGAACAGTGGGATCTCAGTGTGAACTACACCCTGGATGATCACTGGTCGTTCGGTCTTGAGGCGATCAACCTGACCGGTGAGGACGTCCGTTGGCGCTCGCGCACCTCGCAGATGATCGTGAAGCTGGCGGACCAGAGCCCGCGGTACATGCTCGGCGTTCGTTACAGGTTCTGAACGGTGGGTGCCGCTGCTGAGGCAGCGGCACCTGTTCACGGCTCCTGAGGGGATTGAACAACACCATGCCGCGTTACGAAATGCTCAACAACATCGCCCATCGCGACCTGCGTGTGACCACCGGCTTCGGACCTGAATTCGGCGATGCGGTGGGCATGGTGCCGGCCTACCCGAGTGAGTTCGCCGAGCTGCAGCGCGAATATCCGCTCTTCCTCCGCAAGGACACCACGACCGGTGACTGGCAGTCGGTGGCGCTGCTGGGGTTCGAGCAACACGAAAATCTGTTCCTGCAGGACGGGCGCTGGAATGCGTCCTACCTGCCCGGGGCTGCGGCCAAGGGGCCGTTCCTCATCGGTTTCCAGGAGAACCGGATCGACGGCGAGCTTACCCAGGAGGCCGTGCTGCACGTAGACCTGGACCATCCGCGCGTCAACGCGATGCAGGGTGAGCCGGTGTTCCTGCCGCAGGGGGGCAACACGCCCTATCTGGACCATATCGCAGGCGTGCTGCGTGGCATTCACGATGGCCATGCCTTTGGTGCGCAGATGTTTGCCACGCTCGATGCACACGGGCTGATTCAACCGATCACGCTCGACGTGCAGATCGAGCCGCAGCACCGGATCGGTGTCAACGGCCTGCACGCGATCGACCGTGACCGCCTGGCCCTGCTGGACGGTCCCGCGCTGGCCGAACTCAACCGCGCCGGCTACCTGGAAGGGGCTTACCTGATGCTGGCATCGCTGCACAACATGCGACGCCTGATCGCCGAAAAGCAACGCCGCCTGCGCATGTCCGATAGTGCTGCCGCCGCGGGCAGGAACTGACCGGTGCTCGACGCCGTTGCCATGCAGACACTGGAAGACCTGGGACCCGGCGCGCTTCCGCTGGAGGCGCTTGTAGCCGCCGGGGAACCGGTGGTGCTGCGCGGGATCGCCCGCGACTGGGCACTGGTGCAGGCCGGGCTGCACTCCACGCAGCAGGCGATGGCCTACCTGCGCGCCTTCGAGGCCGGCGTGCCGGTGCCGTACTCGTTCGGCGGGCCGGAGATCGACGGACGTCCGTTCTACACCGCGGATTTCACGAGGTTGAATGTCGAGGTTCGGCGCGGCCTGCTGACGCAGGTGCTGGACGAGATTGCCGCGACCCTCGATGCGCCACGGCCGCCTACCTACTATGTCGCCTCGCTGCTGATCGATCGGGCACTGCCCGGGTTCGCGCAGCACAACGATGCCGGCCTGGCCGGGCAGGGCATCGACGCCTCGGCGAGCATCTGGATCGGCAACCGCGTGACCGCGTCCTGCCATTTCGACACGCCCGACAACCTGGCGTGCTGCGCCGTCGGCCGGCGCCGGTTCACCCTGTTTCCGCCGGAGCAGATCGACAATCTGTACCCGGGCCCGCTGGACCCGACGCCGGGGGGACAGGTGGTCAGCGTGGTGGATGTCGATCGTCCGGATTTCACGCGCCACCCCCGGTTCCGTGATGCCCTCGCCAGCGCACGGACCGTCGTGCTCGAGCCCGGTGATGCGATCTTCATTCCGAGCATGTGGTGGCATCACGTACGCAGCCTCGAGCCGTTCAACGTGCTGGTGAACTACTGGTGGCGCAGCTCACCAAGTTTCCTTCCCTCACCGCTGCCGGCGCTCCAGCATGCTATGTGGGCGCTGCGCGATCTGCCGGCACGCGAGAAACAGGCGTGGGCAGCGATCTTCGATTACTACGTGTTCGGCCCGGGCGAGCGCGCAGGGCAGCACCTGCCCGACGCTGCCCGGGGTGAATTGGCACCGTTCGACGAGACGCAGGCGCGCCGCACGCGCGCGCAGTTGCTGGCTCGACTCAACCGCTGATGGGAGCATCGCATTGAACGTGGCGAACACACCGCAAGGACGCATCCGCAAGGTCGTCATCGCAGGAGGCGGCACCGCAGGCTGGCTGGCCGGCTGTGCGTTGTCCCATCAGTTCCGCGACCAGCTGGACATCACCCTGGTGGAGTCCGAGCAGATCGGGACCGTGGGTGTCGGCGAATCCACCGTGCCGCCGATCCGGGCGTTCCATCGCTTCCTGCAGATCGATGAGCAGGAATTCCTGCAGGCCGTGGCCGGCACGTTCAAGCTGTCGATCTCGTTCGAGAACTGGCGTCGCCCCGGGGACCGCTTCATCCATCCGTTCGGTACGATCGGGCAGGGGACCTGGGCCACGCCCTTCCATCATTTCTGGCTGGACAGCCTGCGCCGTGGCATGCCCTCGGACCTGGGCGACTTCTGTCTTGAAAGCGTCGCCTCGCGTGCAGACCGGTTCTCGCTGCAGACCCAGCCACAGGTCAATTACGCGTATCACTTCGACGCCGGGCTCTATGCGAAATTCCTGCGGCGCAAGGCCGAAGCCCACGGGCTGCGCAGGGTGGAAGGCAAGATCCGCGAGGTCCGGCAACATGCCCATGACGGCGCCGTGGCGGCACTGGTGCTGGAAGACGGACAGGTCATCGAAGGCGACCTGTTCATCGACTGCACCGGGTTCCGCGGTCTGTTGACCGAGCAGACCCTGCATACCGGCTACGAAGACTGGAATGAATGGCTGCCCAGTGATCGCGCCGTTGCGGTGCAGACCGAATCGGTCGGGCCGCCGGTTCCGTACACCCGGGCGATCGCGCACGAAGCCGGCTGGCGCTGGCATATCGCGCTCCAGCATCGGGTCGGCTGCGGGCTGGTCTTCTCCAGCCGCCACATGTCCGATGACGAGGCACAGGCCAAGCTGCTGCGCGATGTTGACGGCCCGCCCCTGCGGGACCCCTGGCTGGTGCCGTTCCGCAGTGGACGCCGCTTGAAAGCCTGGAACAAGAACGTGGTGGCACTCGGGCTTGCCAGTGGTTTCATCGAGCCGTTGGAATCGACCAGCATCCACTTGACCATCAGCGCGGTGGTGCGCCTGATCCAGCTGTTCCCGTCCGACGGCATCAGCCCGACGCTGGTAAACCTGTACAACGAGGTCAGCCGCCAGGAGATGGAACATGTGCGCGATTTCATCATCCTGCACTACCACGCCAACCAACGCGACGAGCCGATGTGGAAGGCGTGTCGCGAAATGGCGCTGCCCGAGTCGCTCGCGGTCCGGCTGCGCGCCTGGCGCGAACGTGCACACGCCTGGCAGGACCCGGGTGAGCTGTTCCGCGTGGACTCGTGGACCAGCGTGTTGATGGGGCAGGGCATCCAGCCGGGAGCGCCGCATCCCCTGGCCGCTGCCATCAATGACGCGGACCTGCGCACGCTGCTGACGCGGATGCGGCAGCCGATCGAGCAGGCGGTCGCGACGATGCCGTCGCAGGCCGCGTTCATCGAACAGTACTGCAGGGCGGCGCAGCAGGTGTGGTCACGGGGCCCGGTTGTGGCGTAACGAAACACCACGCTGTCGCACAGAAATGGTAGCGCTACCTTTTTAACGAACGGAGTGCAGGACATGGATCTGGTGGCCGGAATCGATGCGGGTACGCAAAGCCTCAAGGTCGTGGTGTACGACCCTGCCGGGCGCCGCCTGGTCGCCAGCACCAGTATGCCGCTGAGCCTGACCTCCGCCGCCGATGGCAGCCGCGAACAGCAGCCGTCGGACTGGGTCGCGGCACTGAACGCCTGCTTCCACGCCCTTGATCCATCGGTGCGATCGCGGATCGCTGCGCTGGCCGTCTCGGGCCAGCAACACGGCTTCGTCCCGCTGGATGCGGCAGGGGAGGTCCTCGCGCCGGCCAAACTATGGTGCGACACCAGCACCTCCGCCGAGTGCACGCAGATCATGGAGGCGGCGGGCGGCGTGGCGCGCACCATCGCACTGGCCGGCAACCCTGTCCTGACCGGTTACACGGCCTCCAAGCTGCCCTGGACGAAAACGCACCGCCCCGACGCCTACGCGCGGCTGGCCACCATCCTGCTGCCGCACGATTACCTCAACTTCGTACTGACCGGCCAGCGCTTCTGCGAGTACGGGGATGCTTCGGGCACCGGCTGGCTGGATGTACGCACCCGCACCTGGTCGACCGAGCTGCTGCGCGCCACCGATCCGGCGCGCGACCTGACCGCCTGCCTGCCGCGCATTGCCGCACCCGATGAGGTGTACGACATCGACCCTGCCGCCGCGGCCGAACTGGGGCTGCCCAGCGCCGTCAAGGTCGCGGTCGGGGGCGGCGACAACATGATGGCGGCCATCGGCACCGGCTGCGTCGCGCCCGGTCGCCTGGCGATGAGCCTGGGCACCTCGGGCACCCTGTTTGCCTACGCCGATACGCCGGTGGTCGATCCGGACGGCGCATGGGCCGCGTTCTGCTCCTCCACCGGTGGCTGGCTGCCGCTGATCTGCACGATGAACTGCACCGTGGCAACCGAACAGGTCGCCGCGGCCTTTGGCTTCAGCACCCGCGACGGCGATGCCCACCTGCGGGCCACGCCGCCCGGGGCCGACGGACTGGTAATGCTGCCGTTCCTCAATGGTGAGCGCACGCCGGACCTGCCGCTGGGCAAGGGCGTGCTGGCCGGTCTGGACACGACCAACATGACCCCGGCGCATATCTACCGCGCCGCCATGGAAGGGGCGACCTACAGCCTGAAGTACGGCTTTGACGCGTTCGTTCGCGCCGGCATGACGTTCGAGCGCATCGTGCTCACCGGCGGTGGCAGCAACAGCGCGCAGTGGCGGCAACTGGTGGCCGATGTGTTCGGCCTGCCGGTGGACGTACCGACGCAAGCCGAAGGCGCGGCGTTCGGTGCCGCGTTGCAGGCGTTATGGGCCGTGGGTCGTGCACGCGGCGATACCGCCTCGATCACCGACATCGCTGATCAGCATGTCGCGCTCGCACCCCAGCTTTCCGCGCGCCCGGATCCGGCACGCACCCAGGCCTACGCCACGGCGTACGCCCGTTTTCTGCACCATCTCGACGCCCTCACGCCGCTGTATCGCGGCTGATTCCTCTACGCGACCCCTCGCACAACGACAGGACACCGCACCATGAGCACGCAGCCCTTCATCGGCGCCAAGGAATACTTCCCCGGCATCGGCCGGATCCCCTTCGAAGGCCGGGGTTCGGATAACCCGCTCGCCTTCAAGGTCTACGACGCGGGCAAGATCATCGGTGGCAAGACCATGGAAGAGCATCTGCGCTTCGCGGTCTGCTACTGGCACACCTTCTGCAACGCCGGGCACGATCCGTTCGGTCCGGGCACGCGCCATTTCCCCTGGGAGGTCGGCGCGCCGCTGGCATCGGCCGAGGCGAAGGTGGACGCGGCCTTCGAGTTCTTCACCAAACTGGGTGTGCCGTACTGGTGTTTCCACGATATCGACCTGGCGCCGGACGCCGAGGATGTGGGCCAGTACGAGAAGAACCTGAAACACATGGTGGGCCTGGCCAAGGCGCGCCAGGACGCCACGGGCATCAAACTGCTGTGGGGCACGGCCAATCTGTTCTCGCATCCGCGCTACATGAACGGTGCATCGACCAATCCCGATTTCGCCGTCGTCGCGCGCGCCGCGGTACAGGTGAAAGCGGCGCTGGAGGCGACTGTTGAACTGGGCGGCGAGCATTACGTGTTCTGGGGCGGCCGGGAAGGCTATGCCTCGCTGGTGAACACCCAGATGAAGCGCGAAGTCGACCATTTCGCGCGGTTCCTGACGATGGCGCGCGACTACGGCCGCAGCATCGGCCTGACGGGCAATTTCCTGATCGAGCCCAAGCCGATGGAGCCGATGAAGCACCAGTACGACTTCGACAGCGCAACGGTGGCCGGCTTCCTGAAGGAGCATGGCCTGGACAAGGACTTCAAGCTCAACATCGAGGCCAACCACGCAACGCTTTCCGGCCACACCTTCGAACACGATCTGCAGGTGGCCTCGGACCATGGCCTGCTGGGCAGCATCGACGCCAACCGCGGCAACGCACAGAACGGCTGGGATACCGACCAGTTCCCGACCGATCTGTACGACGCGGTGGGCGCGATGCTGGTGGTCTTGCGCCAGGGGGGCCTGGAAGGCGGCTTGAACTTCGATGCCAAGGTGCGGCGTGAGTCGACTGATCTGGACGACCTGTTCATTGCCCATATCGGTGGCATGGATGCCTTCGCCCGTGGGCTGGAAGTCGCCCATGCGCTGCTTAACGACTCGCCCTGGGAGCAGTGGCGCGCCGAGCGCTATGCCAGCTTCGACAGCGGTGCCGGCAAGGAGTTTGCCCGCGGCGCGCTCAGCCTCACGGATCTGGCCGCACTGGGTGCCAAGGGCGGCGAGCCTCGCCAGATCAGCGGCAGGCAGGAGCGCTACGAGAACCTGATCAACCAGTACCTGCTGCGCTGAGCGCGGCGGCAAGGAGGAGCGCCATGACCCACCACCACGCCACGGGCCGCACCGGATTGCTGATGGCCGCGCTGCTGCTCGCGCTTGTCGGCTGCAAGGGCGACGACACCACTGCGGTTCCCGCCCGGACCGATGCCAATCCCTGGCCCCAGGTGGCGTGGCCGCTGCCTCCCGATCCGGCACTGGAAAAGCGCATCACCGACCTGATGGGCACCATGACAGTGGAGGAAAAGGTCGGCCAACTGGTGCAGGGGGATATTGCCAGCATCACGCCGGACGACCTGCGCCGCTACCGGCTGGGCTCCATCCTGGCCGGCGGCAACTCCGATCCCGGTGGCCGGTACGATGCATCGCCTGCCGAATGGCTGGCGCTGGCCGATGCGTTTTATGCCGCCTCGATGGATACCACGCAGGGCGGCAAGGCGATTCCGGTGCTGTTCGGGATCGATGCGGTGCACGGGCAGAGCAACATCATCGGTGCGACCTTGTTCCCGCACAACATCGGGCTGGGCGCGACCCGCAACCCGGCGCTGCTGCGCCGGATCGGTGAGATCACCGCGCTGGAGACCCGTGCGACCGGGATGGAGTGGACGTTCGCACCGACCGTGGCGGTGCCGCAGGACGATCGCTGGGGCCGCACGTATGAGGGGTACTCCGAATCGCCCGAGGTGGTGGCCAGCTATGCCGGTGCGATGGTCGAAGGCCTGCAGGGCAAGGTGGGATCGCCCAGCTTCCTTGACGGTCGCCATGTGATTGCCTCGGTGAAGCACTTCCTCGGCGATGGCGGCACCACCGATGGCAAGGACCAGGGCGACACCCGGATCAGCGAGGCCGAGCTGGTCCGTCTCCATGCGGCCGGCTACCCGCCGGCCATCGCTGCGGGCGCGCAGACCGCGATGGCCTCGTTCAACAGCGTCAACGGCGAAAAGATGCACGGCCACAAGGCCTATCTGACCGATGCACTGAAGGGACGCATGAACTTCGGTGGCTTCGTCGTAGGCGATTGGAACGGCCATGGACAGGTGAAGGGCTGCACCACCACCGACTGCCCCGCCACCATCAACGCCGGCCTGGACATGGCCATGGCCTCGGACAGCTGGAAGGGTTTCTACGACACCACCTTGGCGGCGGTGAAGGCCGGCACCATCACCCAGGCACGCCTGGATGACGCCGTGCGCCGGATCCTGCGGGTCAAGATGCGGCTAGGGTTGTTCGAGGCCGGCAAACCGTCCTCGCGCGCGGTCGGCGGCCAGTTCGCGCTGATCGGCGCACCGGCGCATCGTGCGGTGGCACGCCGGGCGGTGCGCGAGTCGCTGGTGCTGTTGAAGAACCAGGGCGGCGTGCTGCCGCTGTCGCCGAAGCAACGGATCCTGGTGGCCGGTGATGGCGCCAATGACGTCGGCAAGCAGGCCGGCGGCTGGACGCTGAACTGGCAGGGCACCGGCACGACCCGCAAGGACTTCCCGAATGCGGACACGATCTACGAAGGCATCGCGCAGCAGGCGAAGGCCGCCGGGGGCGAAGCGGTACTTGCGGTGGATGGCCGATACGCGACAAAACCGGATGTTGCCGTGGTGGTGTTCGGCGAGAACCCGTATGCCGAGTTCCAGGGCGATCTGCCGACACTGGCCTACAAGCCGGGCGATGACACGGATCTTGCCTTGATCAAGCGGCTCAAGGCCGACGGCATTCCCGTGATCGCCGTGTTTCTCAGTGGGCGCCCGCTGTGGGTGAACCGGGAGATCAACGCCGCGGATGCCTTCGTGGCGGCGTGGTTGCCTGGCTCGGAAGGGGCAGGCGTTGCCGATGTGCTGCTGCGAAAGCCCGATGGCAGCGTGCAGCACGACTTCAAGGGCACGCTGAGCTTCAGTTGGCCGCGCACTGCGACCCAGTACGCCAACAACGTGGGCCAGAAAGATTACGACCCGCTCTTCGCCTTCGGCTTCGGCCTGACCTACGCTGACAACGGCAACCTGGCCGCGCTGCCGGAAGCCTCCGGCCTCACCGGCAATGAAGGGGCCACCGGCGTGTTCTTTACGCGTGGCGATGCCGGGGCCGGCATGGCGCTGCGACTGGAAGGCAGTACGGGGCAGGGGGTCACCGTCACCCAGGTGCCGGAATCCCTCGACGGCGATCTGCTGCACGTCACCGGCGTGGATCATCTGGCGCAGGAAGACGGCCGTCGCCTGGCCTGGTCGGGCAAGGGCGAAGCGATTGTCGCGCTGCAGTCGCACACACCGCTGGATCTGCAGCGCGAGAGCAACGGCGACCTGATGCTGCTGACCACATTGCGCGTTGATGCCGCACCCCTGGGCGAGGCCTGGTTGCGGGTGGGGTGCGGTACGGGCTGCTCGGCACGTATTGCGATCGGACCGACGCTGGCAACGCTGCCGGTGGGCCAATGGACGCGCGTGGGCATACCGCTGAAGTGCCTGGCGGCGGCTGGCGCGGATATCGGCAAGCTGGATCGCCCCTGGTCACTGGCCACGGCAGGGCCGATGACGTTGTCGGTATCCCGTGTCGCGCTGGGTGCCTTGAACGAAGCGGAGACCACCCTCGCATGCCCGGGCGCGTGATCATGCGTGCTGCACGATCAACGCTTGGACGGGCTCGCGACCGAATCGCGCATCACCAGCCGGTGGGGCACGACATGGTCCGTCAGCACGCGCGCGTCGTCGGACCTGCGGCGGATGGTGCGCAGCAGGATATCGATGGCGGCATCGGCCATCGAGGCAATCGGCTGATGAAGGGTCGTCAGCTCCGGCCAGACCGTCGTGGCAGCCGAGGTGTCATCGAAGCCCACCACCGACAGATCGCGGGGCACCTCCAGGCCGCGCCGGTGGGCGACGGAGATCGCCGCGGCGCCCATGTCGTCGTTGCTGGCGAAAATCGCGGTCGGTGGCCGGCGCTGGGACAACAGCGTTTCGGCGGCGGCGAGCCCCGAGCGGTAGGTGTAATCGCCCTGCTGGACCAGGCCGGGTTCGATGTCCAGCCCGGCATCCTGCAGGGCGGTGACGAAGCCCTCGTAACGGAGCGCGCTCGCGCTGAGGTCGGTGCGGCCACGGATGAAGCCGATCCGGCGGTGACCGTGCTGGATCAGATGTTCGGCCATCTCCTTGCCCGCATGGAAATCGTCGATGCGGACGCAGGAGATACCGTCCCTCAGATGCCCCGACGCAATGGCGACCACCGGAATGCCGGCCGTCACCAGCTCGGTCACCGCCGCCTGCGACTCGCACAGCGGGGGCGGCAGAATGACGCCGTCCACCCGGCCGGCCAAGGCACGGGCAGCGTTGCGCTCGGCTTCGGGACTGAAATTGTCCCAGTAGTGGATGACCAGTTGAATGGACGCGTTGGCCGCGACCCGCAGCAGACCGACCAGCAGTTCGCGCAGGTAGGCACCGCTGGGATTGGTATAGATCAGCGCGATACGGGTGTGCTGCGCGGCGGCCAGCGAACTGGCGGCCAGGTTGGGCGTGTAGCCCAGTTCGCGCACCGCCCGCATCACGCGCTCACGCGTGACATCCCGCACTTTTCCGTGATTGATCGCGCGCGACACGGTCATCGGCGATACCCCGGCCAGGGCCGCCACCTCGTCGATCGTCACGCCGCTGGTTTTGCGGCGGACCGATTTCTTCGGCTTGTCCAATACGTGTTGCCTTTCTTCTTCGTGACGCTGCCGCGAGGCGGGTACGCCCGGAGCTTACAAGGTTTGCTCTCAACAGGGCTGCGCCGCTGGAATGTCGAGCGGTGTCACTGGATGCTGGCTGCTTTCATGGCGTTGATGGCGTTCACGGGCAGCCTTCGCGCGGAGGACGGCTACGCGCTGTGGATGCGCTATGCACCGCTGGAACCTGCGCTCGCTGCCCATTACCGGATATCTCTGGGCGAGGTCGTCGCCCCCGATCAGACGCCGACGCAGCGGGCCGCGCGCGATGAGCTGGTGCTGGGCCTCACCGGTCTGCTGGATCGCGCGCCCCGGCTGAACACATCCGCCGTCACTGGCCACGCCGTGGTGCTGGGTACGCCGACGTCGTCGGCGTTGATCGCGCCACTGCATGACGAGATGGCATCGCTGGGCCAGGAAGGCTACCTGCTCAGGCGTGCCCACATCGGCGGGCGCGAGGTGCTGCTGGTGGCTGCGCCCCGGGATATCGGCGTGCTGTACGGCGTGTTCCATCTGCTGCGCCTGCTGCAGACGGGCGCGTCACTGGATACCCTGGAGGTGCGTGAATCCCCCCGGCTGCAACTGCGTGTCCTCAACCACTGGGACAACCTGGACGGCCATGTCGAGCGCGGTTATGCGGGCCGTTCACTATGGGACTGGCAGACCTTGCCGGAATGGCGCGACCCTCGCTACACCGATTACGCGCGCGCTAACGCCTCGCTGGGCATCAACGGCACCGTACTGAACAACGTCAATGCCAGCGCGCAGAGCCTGGCGCCGGACTATCTTGCCAAGGCAGCCGCGCTGGCGGACATCTTCCGGCCCTATGGCATCCGCGTGTACCTGAGCGCGCGTTTCAGCGCCCCCATCGAGCTGGGCGGGCTGGCCACCGCCGATCCGCTCGAGCCGGACGTGCAGCGCTGGTGGCGCGACATGGCCGACGAGATCTACGCGCTCATCCCGGATTTCGGCGGCTTTCTGGTGAAAGCCAATTCGGAAGGGCAACCCGGCCCGCAGGACTATGGTCGTTCGCATGCGGACGGTGCCAACCTGCTGGCCAAGGCGCTGGCACCGCACGGCGGCGTGGTGATGTGGCGGGCCTTCGTCTACGCACACGACGTACCGGCGGACCGCGCCACGCAGGCGTACACCGAGTTTGCCGGGCTGGACGGTGCGTTTCTGCCGAATGTGATCGTGCAGGTGAAGAACGGCCCTCTCGATTTCCAGCCGCGGGAGCCCTTCCATCCGCTGTTCGGCGCCATGCCGCATACGCCGCTGATGATGGAGGTGCAGATCACCAAGGAGTATCTCGGCTTCGCCACGCATCTGGTGTACCTGGGGCCGTTGTACGAGGAAGTGCTGCAAGCCGACACCCGCGCCCGCGGTGAGCGGGCCACCGTGGCGCAGTTCCTGACCGGCATCGCCGGCGTGGCCAACATCGGCAATGACCGGACCTGGACGGGCTCGCACTTCGATCAGGCCAACTGGTACGCCTTTGGTCGGCTCGCGTGGAATCCGCAGCACCCCAGCCGTGACATCGCAGCGGAGTGGTCCGCCATGACCTTCGCGCCGGATCCCGAGGTCGTCGAGCCGATCGTCGGCATGATGATGGCCTCGCGCGAGGCCGCGGTGAGCTACATGACCCCGCTGGGCCTGCACCACCTGATGGCGCGCGGTCACCACTACGGACCGGGCCCGTGGGTGGACGGCGGCCCACGGGCGGACTGGACCTCCGTCTACTACCACCGCGCCGATCGCCATGGCATCGGCTTCGATCGCACCGCGCGTGGCAGCAATGCGGTGGGTCAGTACGCCCCCGACGTCGCTGCCTTGTATGGCGACGTGACACAGGTGCCGGAGCCGCTGCTGCTGTGGTTCCACCACGTGCCGTGGGATCACCGCATGGCCTCCGGACGGCCGTTGTGGGATGAACTGGTCGGGCACTACACGCAGGGCGTACGCCAAGTACAGGGCATGCAGACCACCTGGGCAGGCCTGCAGGGCAGGGTGGATGCGCACCGGCACGCGCAGGTTGCTGCGTTTCTCAGCATCCAGCGGCGCGAAGCGCAGTGGTGGCGCGATGCCAGTGTGGCGTACTTCCAGTCGGTGAGTGGCAGGCCGTTGCCTGCCGGGGAAACCGCACCGCCGCATCCGCTGGCCTGGTACCAGGCCCTGGCGTTTCCTTCCGCACCGGGAGATGGACGATGACCCGAACACCGTGGAGTGACAGGCGTGCTCACGACCGCCATCGACGAGGATCCGCGTTGCGACTGCTGATCACGGCGGCACTTCTGCTGCTGTCCGCAGCACCGTCGCTGGCCGCCACGCCCGCGCCGCCGGTCTACTTCGACTGGTTCGACTACGCCGGTCACGACGCAGCCTTCGAATCGCCGCTGCCAGCCGGTCACTACCGCAACCCGATCCTGGCCGGTTTCCATGCCGATCCCAGCATCGTGCGCGCGAACGACCGGTTTTACCTGGTCAATTCCAGCTTCACCTACTACCCGGGCATTCCGGTGTTCGAGAGCGTCGATCTGGTCCACTGGAAGCAGATCGGCAACGTGATCGACCGTCCCACGCAGTTGGACTTCGATGGCCTTAGCGTCTCCCGCGGCATCTTCGCGCCGGCCATCGAGTACCACGACGGCACGTTCTATGTGGTCACCACCGCGGTCGACAGCGGCGGCAACTTCATCGCCACCGCGCGCAATCCGGCCGGCCCTTGGTCGGATCCGCACTGGCTGCCCAGCATCGACGGCATCGACCCGTCGCTGTTCTTCGACGACGACGGTGCCGTGTACCTGGTGAACAATGATGTTCCGCCCGGTCCGCCATGCTATGAGGGTCACCGCGCGATCTGGATGCAGCAGATCGATCTGGCCGCGTTCACACCGGTCGGGCCGCGCAAGGTGCTGATCGACGGTGGGGTGGAGCCGGCGAAGAACCCGATCTGGATCGAGGGGCCGCACCTCTACAAGCGCGACGGCTGGTACTACCTGTCCGATGCCGAGGGTGGCACCGGGCCGCAGCACTCCCAGGTGGTCCTGCGCAGCCGCGAGGTGTGGGGGCCTTACCTGCCGTATGCGGGCAACCCGATTCTCACCCAGCGCGACCTGCCCGATGACCGGCCACTGCCGATCACCAATGCCGGCCATGCGGATCTGGTGGAAGGTCAGGACGGCACCTGGTGGGCGGTGTTCCTGGCCAGCCGCAACTATCAGACGCGGCACTACAACACAGGGCGTGAGACATACCTGCTGCCCGTGCAATGGCGAGACGGCTGGCCGGTGATCCTGCCGGCCGAGCAGACCATACCGTACGTGGTCAAGGCGCCCTCCTGGATGCAGGGCGATGCCTCACAGGCACCCTCGACCGGCAACTTCGTCGATCGCGATGACTTCGATGCGCCGACGCTCGGCAGCGGATGGTTGCAGGTGCGCGTCCCCAAGCAAGCCTGGGCTGACCTGCGCCTGCGTCCAGGCGCCCTGGCCGTGCATCCGCTGCCGGAGAACCTGGACACGCTGCGCAATCCCGCCTTCCTCGGGCGTCGCCAGCAGCACCTGCGCTTTGAAGCCAGCACGGAGCTGACGCGACCGTCGGCGGGTGTGGCGGCAGGCGTGGCAGCGTTCCAGAGCGAGGGGTACTGGTACTTCCTGGGCGTGCGCAGCCTCGAAGGCGATCGCGTGGCGATCTTCCTGGAAGGGCGCGACGGGAGTGGGATGACCCGCACGTTGGCCACGCGCGACGTGACCGCATCCTCGTCAGTGCGCTTGAAGATCACCGGTGACGAGGGCCGCTACGCGTTCGCGTTCGATGCGGCCGACGGGCGTGGCTGGCAGACCCTCGCGGGCGACGTGGATGGAACGGTATTGAGTACGGATCGCGCGGGCGGCTTTGTCGGCGCGCTGCTGGGACCATTCGCGCGTGATGAGCGCGCCTTGAGGAGCAACTGATGACGCGTACGTCTTCCCTCCGCAGCGGCCTTCGCGGCCCCATTCTCCGCACGCTGTCGCTGTGCGCTGCCATCACGTTGGCGACCGCCGTTCACGCCGCCGACGCCCAGCCGTGGCTGGACACATCGGCCAGCTTCGAAACCCGCGCCGCCGCGCTGGTGGGGCAGATGACCCTGGAGGAAAAGGCCGCCCAGATGCAGAACGCCGCGCCCGCCATCGAGCGCCTGGGCGTTCCGGCCTACGACTGGTGGAACGAAGGCCTGCACGGCGTGGCACGGGCAGGGCAGGCCACGGTGTTCCCGCAGGCCATCGGGCTGGCGGCCACGTTCGATGTGCCTCTGATGGGGCAGGTGGCCACCACCATCAGCGACGAGGCGCGGGCCAAGCATCACCAGTTTGTCCGTGACGGGTCGCATGGCCGCTATCAGGGGCTGACCTACTGGTCGCCGAACATCAACATCTTCCGCGACCCACGCTGGGGGCGCGGCCAGGAGACCTACGGTGAGGACCCGTACCTTACCGCGCGCATGGGGGTCGCCTTCGTGCAGGGCCTGCAGGGCGACGACCCGGTGTACCGCAAGCTGGACGCCACGGCCAAGCATCTGGCCGTGCACAGCGGCCCCGAGGCCGACCGCCACCACTTCGATGCACGCCCCAGCAAACGCGACCTCTACGACACCTACCTCCCGGCGTTCGAGGCGCTGGTGAAGGAGGGCCAGGTGGATGCGGTGATGGGCGCCTACAACCGGGTGTACGGCGAATCCGCCAGTGCCAGCACGTTCCTGCTGCGTGACGTGCTGCGCCGCGATTGGGGGTTCAAGGGCTACGTGGTGTCGGACTGCTGGGCCATCGTGGATATCTGGAAGCATCACAAAATCGTCCCCACCCGCGAGGCCGCGGCGGCACTGGCGGTCAAGAACGGCACCGAGCTGGAGTGCGGCCAGGAGTACGCCACGCTCCCGGCCGCCGTACGCCAGGGCCTGATCAGCGAAGCGGAGATCGACGATGCGGTGACGCGGCTGTTCACCGCGCGGATGCGGCTGGGCATGTTCGATCCGCCCGAGCGCGTGCGCTGGGCGCAGATTCCGGCCTCGGTGAACCAGGCCCCGGCGCACGATGCGCTGGCCCTGAAGGCCGCACAGGCATCGCTGGTGCTGCTGAAGAACGATGGCGTGCTGCCGCTGCCACGCACGCTCAAACGCATTGCCGTGGTCGGCCCCACGGCCGATGACACGATGGCGCTGCTCGGCAATTACTTCGGCACCCCGGCGGCACCGGTGACCATCCTGCAGGGCATCCGCGACGCGGCGAAGGGTATCGAGGTGCGCTATGCCCGTGGTGTTGACCTGGTCGAAGGGCGCGACGATCCCAGCGCGACGCCGCTGATCGAGGCGGCGTACCTGCGCCCCTCCGCCGACTCTCCGGAACGGGGCCTGCGCGGTGAGTACTTCCGTACGCCGGATCTGTCAGGCGCGCCAGCACTGGTCCGCACCGATGCCCAGATCGGCTTCCGCTGGGACCGCGGTTCGCCGACCGACAACCTGCTGGCACGGGGTGAAGCGGCACCGGGGCAGGGCATCCCGAACGATGGTTTCAGCATCCGCTGGCGTGGCCAGCTGCTGCCGCCGGTATCGGGCCGCTACCGGATAGAAGCGGCGGCCGACGACGGCTTCCGCCTCTACGTGGATGGCAAGCGGGTGCTGGATCACTGGGCCAACAGTGATCGCCTGCGCAGCGATGGGGTCGACCCGGAGCTGCAGGCGGGGCGTGCCTATGAGCTGACGCTGGAGTACTTCGATGCCGAGCGCGACGCCGGCGTGCGGCTGGGCTGGCGCATGCCCGGGGCGAAGGCGCCGTTCGAGGAAGCGCTCGATGCCGCCCGCAGTGCAGACGTGGTGGTCTTCGTCGGCGGCTTGACCGGCGATGTCGAGGGCGAAGAGATGAAGGTGAACTACCCAGGCTTCGCCGGCGGCGACCGCACCGATCTTCGACTCCCGGCCACCCAGCGCGCCCTGCTGGAAGCGCTGCATGCGACGGGAAAACCGGTGGTGATGGTGCTCACTGGGGGTTCTGCACTGGCGGTGGAGTGGGCGCAGGCAAACCTGTCCGCGATCCTGATGAGCTGGTATCCCGGGCAACGCGGCGGCACCGCCGTGGGCGACGCGCTGTTCGGCGACGTCAATCCTGCCGGCCGGCTGCCGGTGACGTTCTATAGGGCAGACCAAACAATGCCCGCGTTCGACGATTACACGATGGAAGGCCGCACCTACCGCTACTTCCGCGGCACCCCGCTGTACCCGTTCGGCTACGGGCTGTCGTACACCCGGTTCGGCTACAGCAAGCTGCGCCTCGATGTGCCCCGCATCGCCGACAACGGCACGCTCAAGGTGCAGGTGGAGGTAACCAACACCGGCAAGCGGGCGGGCGATGAAGTGGTGCAGCTGTATGCGCGGCGGCTGGCGGCTGGAGCAGGCGATGCGCAGCAGGCGTTGCGCGGCTTCCAACGCGTTCACTTGGCTGCGGGCGAGCGGCGCACCGTGACCTTCGATCTGGACGCGCAGCACGCCCTGCGCGAGTATGACGACGCGCGAGGCGCCTATGTCGTGCGGCCCGGGGCATACGAAGTACGTATAGGCGGCTCAAGTGCCGATGCCCGCGTGCGAAGCCGCTTCACCGTGGAGGCTAATCGTGACTGATGCCCGCCACAGGGATACCCCCGAGCACACACTTTCCGTTCGGGAGAAGCTTGGCTACAGCCTGGGCGACCTCGCGGCCAACCTGATCTTCCAGACGCTGATCACCTACCTGGCGTTCTTCTATACCGATGTGTACCGGTTGCCGCCCGCCACGGCGGCCACGATCATCTTCGTGATCGGCCTGCTGGGCGCCTTCGTGTTCACCCCGCTGATCGGCATTGCCGCCGACCGCACCGTCAGCCGCTGGGGAAAGTTCCGGCCCTGGATCCTGTGGACGGCGATCCCGTTCGGCGTGCTGTCGCTGCTTGCCTTCACCACGCCGGACCTGGGCGCGCGGGGCAAGGTCCTCTACGCACTGGTGACCTATGGCCTGCTGATGTTCGTGTACGCGGCCAACAACCTGCCGTACTCCGCACTCAGTGGCGTGCTGACCGGCAGCATGGCCCAGCGCAACAGCCTCTCGGCCTACCGCTTCGTGGCGGTGATGATCGCGCAGTTCATCATCCAGGTCCTGCTGTTGCCGCTGGTGCTGATCCTGGGCGACGGGGATCGGGTGCAGGGCTTCGAGCGGGTCATGACCGTGTTCGCGGTGGTGGGCACCGTGTTCTTCCTGGTCACCTTCGCCACCACCCGTGAGCGCATCGTGCCGGCCAAGGAGCAGACCGGCGGCGTGATGCAGGACCTGACCGACCTGCTGCACAACCGGCCGTGGAAGGTGATGCTGGCCCTGACGGTGCTGGTCTTCATCAACCTGGCCCTGAAGGGCGGCACCTACATCTACTACTTCCAGTACTACATGAGCGAGGCCGCCCTTGCGGGATTCCTAGATGCTTCCGGCTTCAACCGCTTCATCGGCGGATTGAACGCCACCCTCAACGGATGGGACTTGTCCGGCTTCACCTGGCCGGAGGATCCGGCGACCTCGGCGTTCAGCCTGTTCAACGCCTGCGGCATCCTGTGCATGATCCTTGGCATCGGGGTCTCTCGGCGCCTGGCCGACCGCTTCGGCAAACGTGACGTGTTCGGTGGCGCACTGCTGGTGTCCACCTTGTTCCTGCTGGCGTTCTACCTGTTTCCCCCGACTGCGGTCTCGGTGGCCTTTGGTGCCTTCATGCTGCACGGGTTCTGCTACGGCATCACCATCCCGCTGCTGTGGGCGATGATCGCCGACGTGGCCGATTACTCCGAATGGAAAAACCACCGGCGCGCCACCGCGATCATCTTCTCGGCGATGCTGTGCGGACTGAAGATCGGGCTCAGCATCGGCGGTGCGCTGGTCGCCGGGATTCTCGCGCACCACGGCTATCAGGCCGGCGCGGAGCAACAGCCCCAGGCGGTGGTGGACGGCATCCGCCTGACCGTGAGCGTCTATTGCTCCCTGCCGTTCCTGATCGCGGTCGCGCTGCTCTTCTTCTACATGATCGACAAGCGCATGGAGACGCGCATCGAGCATGACCTGCATCTGCGTCGGCAGGGAAACAGCCTTGACCACCTCGCGGCGCATGCCATCTCCCCGCCGCTGGTGACCCACCTCTACACGGCCGATCCCTCTGCCCATGTATTCGAGGGGCGCCTGTACATCTATCCATCGCACGATATCGACGGCGGTGCGCCCTTCGACGATGAGGGCGGGCACTTCCGCATGGAGGATTACCACGTGCTGCGGATGGAATCGCCCGAAGCTGATGCTATCGACTGCGGCGTGGCGCTGCATGTGCGCGACGTGCCCTGGGCCGCGCAGCAGATGTGGGCGCCGGATGCGGCCCACCGCGATGGCCGTTATTACCTCTACTTCCCGGCCAAGGACGGGCAGGGCATGTTCCGGATCGGCGTGGCGGTAGCCGATCACCCCGAGGGCCCGTTCACTGCCGAGCCCGAGGCGATGGAGGGCACGTACTCGATCGACCCGGCTGTGTACGAGGACGACGACGGCACGCATTACCTCTACTTCGGCGGCATCTGGGGCGGCCAGCTGCAGAAGTACCGTGACAACCGCTTTGACGCGGCACACGAGGAGCCCACCGGCGACGCGCCGGCACTCGGCCCGCGTGTCGGCCGATTGGACGCGCGCATGACACGTCTGGCGGAGCCCACGCGGGAGATCGTCATCCTGGACGAGCACGGACAGCCGCTGCGGGCCGATGACCATGCGCGCCGGTTCTTCGAGGGACCATGGCTGCACAAGTACCAGGGCCGGTATTACCTGTCGTATTCGACCGGCGATACGCACCTGCTGTGCTACGCCATCGGTGACAGCCCGTACGGACCGTTCACCTATGGTGGCGTGATCCTGAAGCCCGTGGTGGGCTGGACCACGCATCACTCCATCTGCGCGTTCGGGGGTCGGTGGTATCTCTTCTATCACGACGCCCTGCTATCCGGCGGCGTAACCCATCTGCGCTCGGTCAAGTGCACACCGCTGTATATGGAGCCGGATGGCAGCATCCGGACCATCGATCCTTATGGCGCTTGAGGCGCCATCACCCAAGGACGATGCGCAGGCGCCGTTGCCTGCTGGGCGTCTGTACTGGTTGAGGGCCGGTGCGTTGGAGGTCGCGTTGGCACCTGAAGCCGGTGGACGCATTGCCCAGATACGGTACGACGGGGTGGATTGGCTGGTAGGCGAGCAGGAGGCTGGGGGGGCAGCGATTGGCTGGGGCTGCTATCCGATGGTGCCTTGGGCGGGCCGGATTCGGCAGGGGCGCTTCAGCTTTGATGACAAGCGATATGCGCTGCCGACGAACTTGGGCGCGCACGCGATCCACGGGGTGGGTTTTTCACGGCCGTGGCGTGTCGACAGTCTCGATGCGAGCAGCGCCCTGTTGTCGCTGGAACTTCCCGAGGACGGCTATTGGCCATTCGGGGGCCGTGCGACGCAGGCGGTCCATGTGCTGCCCGACCGCCTGGAACTGCGGCTGGCCGTGCAAGCCGGCCACAAGGCGATGCCGGCGGTGCTAGGTTGGCACCCGTGGTTTCGGAAGCCGGATCAGTTGCTGTTCTCGCCCAGTGCAATGTATCCACGGGACGGGGAGGGCATCGCTGCATTGCCCTGCATTGCTCCCACGCCTGGGCCGTGGGATGACTGTTTCATCAACCAGGCTGAGGTGGCGCTGGTGTCCGGGGCGCAGCGGCTGGAGTTGCGGGCCGATACCGATCACTGGGTGGTGTATGACGGTGCTGCGCACGCGACGTGTGTGGAGCCGCAGACGGGGCCGCCGGATGGTTTTACGTTGATGCCGAAGCGGCTGGAGTCGGGGCAGACCCTGGAGCTTTGGTTCGAGCTGCGCTGGGAGATGGCGCCGCTCTACGAGCGGAATGATGCATGACAGCACAGCGCGGGATACAGGGCGAAACGCGACACTGCGTCCACCAGCCAGCGCGCCCCCAAGAACCAAGATGTAACGCGCGGATCCGCTGCAGCGTTGCCAGCCTGCCCGCGACCGGTGCGGGGCGCGTGTAATCTCGGCTCTAGCGCCTGATGGCGATAAGGCGGTAAGTTTCCACAACACGCCACTGGACGGCGTTGAACAGGGACGTAACTCAATGCACTCGGATCACCGCAACTATTTCAAGTTCACCTCGAAAGCCCGGCTGGACAAGTCCGTCAACGCGCTCATCGGCATCGTCGAAGGTATCGCGATCGATGGCCAGATCAACGCCCTTGAGCTCGACTACCTCAACCTGTGGCTGGCCGAGCACGAAGCCGTGCGTCACCAGCACCCGTTCAACGAGCTGGTACCGGTTGTCACTGCCGCCGTAGCCGACGGCGTCCTGACCGAGGAAGAGCACGAAGACATCGTGTGGCTATGCGAACGCCTGCGCTCGACTGAATTCTACGACGAGGTGACTGCCGACCTACAGCGTTTGCACGCCATCATGGGCGGCATCGTTGCCGACACCCACATCTCCGTGGAAGAGCTGCGCGCCCTGTCCGATTGGATGGCAGATCACGAGCACCTGAAGACATTCTGGCCATTCGACGAGGTGGGCAGCCTGATCACAGGGGTGCTCGCCGACAAGCAGATAGACGCGAAGGAACAGGCGTTGCTCCAGGCTTTCTTCGCGGAATTCACGCCACTGCTTGACGACCGTACAATCACCAATCCGCCCGTATTGGAAAAGCGGCAGATCGTTGGCTTATGCGCGGTAGACCCGGAGATCAGCTTCCTCGACAGGGGGTTCTGCTTTACAGGCGCGTCATCGCGCTTCACCCGCGCAGAGTTCCAACGCGCCGTTGAGAAGCTCGGTGGAACATCTCACTCATCTCCTTCAAAGAAAGTCCACTACCTGGTCATCGGTGCAGAAGGTAATCCGTGCTGGGCGTTTGCGTGCTACGGACGCAAGGTCGAGAAGGCCATTGAACTGCGTAAGGCAGGATCACGGGTTGTCATCGTCCACGAGCTCGACTTTCACGATGCGCTGGCCGATCACGGCGCCTAGTGGGCATGCTCAAGGGATTTCCTTCGGCACCAGCCGCAGCAGTTTCCCGTCCACCCCGTCGGTGAGCGCGTAGATGGAGCCATCTCCAGCCACCTTGACGTCACGAATGCGTTCACCGCGTTCACCGAGCAACAGCTCTTGGCGCACCACGCGGTCACCATCACGCACGAGGCGGCGGACGCTCCGCTCACGCAATGCAGGTACCAGGAAATCTCCCTGCCATCCCTTGAAAAGGGCGCCTTGATAGACGGCCAGGCCAGAGGGCGCGATCGACGGGGACCAGATCACCTCCGGGTCCTCGAACCCCTCGTGTCGCGTAAACGGACTCACCCGTGCAAACGGGTAGTCGATACCGTGACTGACCAGCGGCCAGCCGTAGTTGCCACCCTGTCGAAGCCGATTTAGTTCATCGCCGCCGCGAGGCCCGTGTTCGCTCACATAGATGGCGCCAGTGACAGGGTCACGCACGATGCCTTGCGGGTTGCGGTGCCCTGAGGTGTACACGGCAGCGCCGCTGGCACCCGGGGCGAGCGAAATGCGCATCACTTTGCCCAGCGAGTTGCTTTGGTTCTGGGCTTCCTCCCGCCGTGCACTCCCATCGCCCACCGTCATCAGCAGGGTGTGCGGGTCGAGAAAAGCCAGACGCCCGCCGTTGTTGCCGTCGCTTGGTTTTGGCGTGGATTCGAATAGAACCTCCACCTGATCTATCGACCACTCACCGCCGGCGAAGTTGAGCGCACCACGCATCAAACGGACGCCCACGCCGCGCGGACCACGGTAGCCCTGCGTCAGATAGATACGGTGGTCGTTCTCATAGTCGGGGGAGAGGGCGATGTCCATCAGACCGATCACGCGCTCCCGCTGATACCCCTCGGGTAACCTGGAAAGGTCGACGTCCACACGTTCACCGGCGCGGTCAATCACCTTCAGGCGGCCCGCCATTTCGGTGACGAGCAGTTTTCCGTCCGGCAGTTCCGCCAGCGACCACGGCCACTGCAGGCCGTTGGCGACGATGGTGGTTTGGTATCCCGCCGCCGCAGGGGGCTGTGACCGTTCCGGCATCGGGCGCATTAACAGGAACGACGCAAGCGGCAGCAACACGAGGCAAGCAGGCACGAGGTAAGCCGCCCGGTCGTGCCGGCGTGCTCCGTGCACGACACGTCCTGCCAGCACGTGGCTCACATACCCTCCCACCAGCCCACACAGGCTGAGCAGGGCGACGCCTGGAACCTCCCGGATCGCAGCGACTGCCGGCATCGGGATCACACTGCGCAGCAGCGCAAGCACGATGGCCAACCCAGCCACACTGGCGATCAGCGCGCAGGGCAGGGCGCTCAACCCCAGGCGCCGCAGCCCTGCTTGCAGACCAAGCGCGAGAACGCCGCCTGCCAGCGAAAAGCCGGACATCACAGGCCCGAACCGAGCCAGATCCTCCAACGTAACGGCAGCCCGAGCCTGCGAGCTGACCTCGAGACCAAGTTGACTAAGCGCATGCAGATTGATCTGGGTCTGCAGCAGGCTGGCAACAGCGGCGGTAGCCAGCGCTGCCGCCAGAGTGATGGAGACTGTTCGCAACCAGGAGCGCATGTGGGGAGTTCGTCAGGGCAAGCCGAAGGCGCACTGTAGCAATGGGGTGCAGTGAACCTCCAGTGATGCCCTCCGCTGAAGAATTCACAGCGGAGGAACTGCACGGCGGCGACCCTCTATACACCTCCTTTTGAAGTGAAGAGTCTCTCTCCATGTCCAACAAGCAGCTCACCACGACCAACCCGCTGACCGAACAAGTGCTCGCCACCTATTCCTACATGTCCGACGCCGAAGCCGCCGCGGTCGTGAAGGCAAGCCATGAAGCGTTTACGCAATGGCGTCTGCGCAGTCTGGACGAGCGGGCGAACGTGATCGCGAACATCGCCAAGGCACTTCGCGAGCGCAAGGAAGAATTCGCACAACTGATGACCGACGAGGTCGGCAAGCTCATTGAAGACAGCCGCACAGAAGTCGAGCTCTGTGCCGCTATCTGTGACTACACTGCCAAGCAGGGTCCGGTCGCCCTGGCCGATGAGGAGCGCGACGTGGACGGTGCCACAGGCATCGTGACCCATGCGCCCATCGGCGTGGTGTACGGCATTCAGCCGTGGAACTTCCCGGCTTACCAGGCGATCCGCTATTCCATCGCCAGCTTGATGGCAGGCAATGGCGTGCTGCTCAAGCATGCCGAGAGCTGCACCGGCAGCGGGCTGCTGCTGCGTGATATCTACGAAAGTGCCGGGCTGCCCAAGGGGCTGTTCGGGGTGCTGTTGATCAGCCACGACCAATCCAATGACATCGTGGAAAACGATCTGGTGTGCGCGGTGACACTGACCGGCAGCGAGGCAGCAGGCCGCACCGTGGCAGCCAAGGCCGGCGCAGCCCTCAAGAAAACCGTGCTTGAGCTGGGCTCCAACGACGCCTATCTGGTGCTGGACGACGCCGACCTGGACCTGGCCGTGGCGACCTGCGTCAAGGGCCGCCTGTTCAACAACGGGCAGACCTGCGTCAACGCCAAGCGCTTCATCGTGACAAAGAAGAACTATGACGCCTTCGTCAGCGGCTATGCAAAGGCGTTCGAAGCGATCCGGATGGGCGATCCGAACGCCGACGACACCCAGCTCGGCCCCATGGTCTCCAGGGCGCAGCGCGACAAGCTGCACGAACAGGTGACCAAGAGTGTCTCGCAGGGGGCGCGTCTGCTGGTGGGCGGCGAAGTGCCGGACCGCACCGGCTGGTTCTACCCGGCCACGGTGCTCGCGGATGTGGAGCCGGGGCAGGTGGCCTACGAGGATGAGCTGTTCGGTCCTGCAGCGGCCATCATCCGCGCCGAGGACGATGAGGATGCGCTGCGCATCGCCAACGACAGCCGCTACGGCCTGGGCGGGGGCATCTTCAGCCGTGATGTGCAACGCGCCCGGGAGCTGGCGAGCAAGTACTTTGATACGGGCATGGTCTTCATCAATACCTTCGACGTGGCATCGCCAGCGCTTCCGTTTGGTGGGGTGAAGGCCTCCGGCTATGGGCGTGAGCACGGCCCGGAAGGTCTGAAGGAGTTTGTGAACGTCAAGTCGATCAAGATTGCGGCGGAAACGTCGGGTTGATCTGAGCACCGATGCCTGGCCACCTGGCAAGGCTGTCCGGCGGCGAGAGCATGCCAGCATGAACACCGCCGTCGCCGTGCAGACGCCGGTGCATGAATCGATGGAGCACGCGCAGTAGATTGGCCAATCGCCACAGCAGGCAGCCGTGCTGCGGAGGGACGAGCCTGCCCCTGCCGATGCAGGGGTCAGGCGATGGGTGGATGCCGTTCCAGTGCCTGCACCAGCTGGGCCGTCATCAGCTCGATATCGGCGAAGTAGTCGTCCCAGCCTGCGTTGGGTTGCTTGCTCAGATACAGGTCGATGGTCGGGTAGACCGCCTCGCCGTCATGCACGCGGTTCAGCATCAGGGCCACCTCCACTGCCGCGGAAGCGGGCGCCGCGTTGATGGACCGTCCTACTTCCTCGAACACCGCAATGGCGCGCTCGCCCTCTTCGCGATTGCGTGGAATAACGCCCACATGCCTTTCGTCCGGCAGCCGGCCATCCGGGCGGTAGTCGTGCCCTTCGCAGCTGGTGTAGGTCACCAGGTTGTGGTCCACTGCGATCGCTACCAGGAAATCGCGCACGCCCGGTTCCACCACGGCAAGGAAGTCCGGATGGAACCGTGATGCCAGGCAGCTGCTGGCTGGGTAAGGTGCGCCATCATTGTTCATGTTGCCGAAGACAGAGCGCTTTTGTGAAATCGGTGCGTGCTGGCCGATGTGCTGCATCTGTGCATCGTCCAGTGGCAGGTCCCACAGGCGCATGAACAGCTCGACCTGATCGGACCGGTTGTGCGCGCGGGGTGGGATGCGGCGTAGACCCATGGAACAGCTCCTTGTCTAAGGGATTGCGCAGGTAAGAGGGGACGGCGCTGCAGACTGGGGGCGCAGGCGTACGGTGCCGGCTTCCACGTGATAGACGCGGTTGGCACGGCGAATGGTCTCTGGCCGGTGGGCAATGGATACGCAGGTGATGCCGAGGCCGGCCAGGTTGTCCAGCAACCGGCGCTCCAGCGCTTCGTCCAGGTTGGCGGTGCCCTCGTCCAGGAGCAGGATACGGGGCTCGTGGTACAGCGCACGCGCCAGCAGGATCCGCTGTTTCTGTCCGCCGGAAAGCGTGGAGCCGAGATCGCCGATGCGACTATTGAACTTCATCGGCATCGCTTCGATGTCATCCAGGATCAGCGCAGCGTCCGCACAGTGGCGCGCCCGTGTTTCATCAGGACTGGAGGCGAAGAAGGCGATGTTATCCAGGATGCTGCCGGACAGCAGCATGTCTTCCTGCATCACCACACCGAACAGGCGACGGTACTGCTGCAGGTCATAACCCTGGATATCCTCGCCATTGATGCGAATCTGCCCGGATTCCAACTCCAGCAGGCCCAGCAGCGCCTTGAACAGGGTGGTCTTTCCGCTGCCGGACGGTCCCGTCAGTGCGATGAAGTCGCCCTGCTGGACCTTCAGCGAAACATTCCGCAGCACCGGCTTTTCCTGTGGCGCGAAGCGTGCGCTGATATCAACCAGTTCGATGGTGAAGTCCTGCTTCATCCGCTCCGGTACGCCGCGGCTCTCAGCAGGATCCTGTTCTATCGGTGAAACGGCGATTTCCGAAAGGCGGTCCATGTGCAGGCCGACCAGCCGCAGTTCCATCGTTTGTTCCGCCAGCGCCATCGCTTTGGTGGCAAAGTGCGCCTTGTAGACGAACAGCGCGAACAACAGGCCAAGGCTGATGCTGCCCGCCGCGACCTGGGTGGCACCCACGTAGACGCTGGCCGCCATGTCCAGCCCGAGCAGCGTGACCTTGCTGGCGCCTTGCAACGAGGCCATCAGGCCCGCGCGGATGTCGGCGTTTACCAGCCTGCTGTAATGGTTGCTCCATGCGCCGAGCCGCTCGTGTTCCTTGGCGAAGATCTTGATCGGCTGCATGCCGCGCAGGGTTTCGATGACATGTGAGTTCTCTTCCGAGCGAGCCTTCACGGCTTCTTCGGTGAGCTGTCGCATGCGCTTGAACAAGCAAAGGCGGACCGCCAAGTACAGGACGAACGTTCCCAGGGCGATGCCTGCAAGCGCCGGCGACATGGCAAAGATGATGCCCAGCGCCACCAGCGCGATCAGGCCGTCCAGCAGCACCCGCGGCAGAGCACCCGTGAGGATCTGGCGGACGGCGTTGGTGGATTGGTAGCGATCCACCAGGTCGCCGATGGATCGTTTCGCGTAGAAGCCGAGCGGCAGACGCATCATCCGCTGGATGAGCATTCCCATGAACTGCGCGTTGAAGCTGGAGCCAAAGTGCAGCAGCACGTAGTCACGGGCCAGCGCAACGGCACCGTGCAGCAGCGCCACGCCGGCAAAGCCGGCAGTGATCGCAGCGATGAAGCCCATGTCCTGGCGGGCAAGACCGGTGTCGATGACGGTCTTCAGCAGCAGCGGGCTGAGCAGGGCGAACAGTTCAAGGAACAGGGTGATCCACAGGACCTGGCCAGCGTAGCCGAATACGCCGCGGCTGTGCCGCAGCAGAGCGGCCAGGGTGAAGCGCTTGTCCACCCGCTGCACCTTGAACGCGGGCCGTGGCGCCAGCTCCACCGCGATACCGGTGAAATGGTGCGACACATCGGCCAGCCGCAGCCGCAGTACGCCGTGCGCTGGGTCATGGATGGTCGCGATGTCGCCGCGCGCCGCCACCAGCACGACGAAGTGCTCGAAGTCCCAGTGCAGCAGGGCGGGCAGCTGCAGGCGTGGCAGGTCGCTCATTTCGCAGCGCACTGAGCGTGCGTCGAGCTCCATCTTGTCGGCAAGCTCCACCACGTCGCGCAGGGTGGAGCCCTTCAACGAAATGGGGAAGCGCTCGCGTAGTTCCAGCAGCGGGATGTCCATGCCGTGACGTGCGCCGACCATGGCCAGGCACGCCAAGGCGCACTCGCTGCTTTCGGCCTGGTAGATCATCGGAACGGAGCGCTTGCGCAACTTCATGACGATAGGCCTGGATCAGGGCAGCAGGAAGCGACGCGGCGCGCCGCGCACACTGGTCGGTGGCGTTGCCGCTTGCGCGCCGTGCGGGTTCCAACGCGCGAGGATGCGCAGGCACGATGCCTTCGAGATGTCGCCGAGACGCGGCGGGCATGCCGTCGGTGCGGTGTCTTCGATGTGCGCCGTGCCTTGCAGCGCGGTGCCCTGCATCAGCTGGATGTGGTCTCCGGGACGGAAGTAGCGTTCGTTGCCGGGCGCAAGCAGCAGCTGCAAGGCGTTGCCGCTGACCACCGCCGTGGCTTGCAGGTCTGCATGCGGCGCAATCCGCAGCGTCGCTGCACCCGCGCCTGCCAGCGCAACAGCCACGAGCGGTACAAGCGCCAGCAGTCGCAGCGGCAGGGGCTGGAACAGGGCAATCGAACCCAGGTGCCGGAAGCGCCGGAACTGTTCCGCCTCGGGCCGGAAAAATGGTCGGGTCGGCAACGGGTCAGGGCGCATGGAACGCTCTCAGGAGGGGGGCGCTCATGCGCGTTCCAGCACCGCAACGCCGGTGTCGGCGGGCGCGTTCATTCCGACCGGCTCGCGGAATTCCAGTGCTGCCAGCCTTGCGCGCAGCGGGTGGAACAACGCCTGTCCCAGTTCGCTCAGCTCGGCCCCGTCCTGCAGAGGAACGGAGAGCTCGCGCAGGTAGCCGGCAACGGTCTCCCAGCGGATCCGTATCTGCTCCTGCAACCCGCTTGCCGCCATGCGGTCGAAGACCATCATCGCGTTGCCGAAGGCATGATAGCCCAGCAGGATGCGGTCCAGCGGACGGTTGCAGTGCTTGAGCGGCGAATAGTACGAGCCGGCGCCGGGCACCACAGTCGGACCGAGCCAGCTGGCCATGTGGTAGTACTGGTGCGTGCACTCGTGCACCAGCATTTCGGCGGTTTCCAGCGCATTTGCCGGCACCGCCAGGTCGATGCCGCCCATGCGCAGGGCGGACGAATTGCTCGCGATGGTGTTGGCCGCCGGCCGCCGCAGCGGCGTGATTTCCTTGAGCAGGCAGCAAACCCACGCCGCATGATCCGGCGCGATGTCCTGCAGCAGATCCAGCGCCGCCTCTATCTGCGGCGCCATGTCCGCGCTGGGCGCCTGAACGCGGAAGGTGTCCTGGATCCATGGGCTTGCGTGCCATCCTTCACCAACCAGGCGGATGGCGGGGCGGCCATCGCGCATGACGAAGCTGTCCGGCGCCTGCTCGTCGTTCCACACCGGTGTGCCATCGCGTTCGGCGATCCTGCACCAGTGGGTACGGGTACCATCGGCCTCGCAGACCACGATCCGCTGACCATCGGCCTGCAAGGACAGTCTGCCGCTGAGGGCGCGGCCGCAGAGCAGCAGAGGCTGGTCGACGTCCAGCGCCAGTTCCACGTCATCCAGCAGGCCCAGCGCGACGCCGCTGAGCAGGGCCTGGGCGCGCAGCCAGTCGTCGCTGGCGATGTGCCCGGGCGCTGCACCCGGGGGCTTGATGCCTGCAAAGATGATACTGGCTTCCGGGGTCCAGCAGCCCAGCGATGGGGGCCGACTGCTGACCTTTTCCAGCAACTGGGACAATGGCTCGCGGTGGTGGCCGCCTCGATCGCGGTCGGCCACGCGCTGACAGAAGGCCGCGTAATGCAGGGTGGCCAGTTCAGCGGCAAGCCAGCGATAGTTCCCTTCAAGCGGCGTTGACAGGGTGCGGAATACTTCCATCGACTCTCTCCGGACGCTTAGGCGGTGGCCACGGGATTGAGGAAATCGCGGGCTGCATGGCGGGGAGCCGTAGCCAGGATCCCGGCCATCGTCTCCAACGCCCCTTCGCGCTGGGATACGATGCTGGCCATCGCGGTGTGGATGGAATCCAGGGTTTCGCAGAACACCGAGGCCTGGTCAAAGTGCGTGCCCGGCGCGTAGCGATTGAACAGGTCACCGGAGCGGCACGTGCGATACCAGTCACAGCTCGCGCACTTGGTGGGCGGCGTGTCGATGCTCTTGACCAGCGTTTGCCAGATGGGGCTGCCGAAGAACTGGGCCAGCGTGGTGTTGCGCACGGTGACGTCGGTGAGGCAGAACGCTTTGTCCAAGGCCATGATGTTGTCATCGGGCCCGAGGAATCCCTCGGCTGACACGGTAACGATGCCATGTCGGTTGGCGCGTTGGTAATCCAGGCCTTCAGCGTATTCTTCGGACATCAGCGCCAGCACGATCTCGGTGAGCAGATAGATGCGCACCGGATTGCTGCCACGGGTCTGCAGCCAGTAGTCGATGACTTCGTTGAAGTACCGGATCCATTTGTCCTGCGACTGCAGGTAGGTGTTGTTGTGGCCTTCGCGCGGCAACAGCAGGTTGAGGCTATGCACATCCAGCTCTTCGACGAAGTGGCGGATCACATCGCCGCCGTGCAGGTCCGGGTTGGCCACGCACAACACGCCGGTGGCCGGGATGCGGCGTTCCTTTGCGGCTTGCTGCAGCAGCTTCAGGCCGCGCACGCTGTTGTCATAGCTGCCGCGACCGCGCCGGTCCGGGCGCTGGCGATCATGCACGTCCTTGGGGCCGTCGATGCTCACGCCCACCATTACGTTGTGCTTGGCAAACAAGTCGATCCATTCGGCATCCACCAGCGTGCCATTGGTCTGCATGCCGATGTGCAGCTGGGTGTAGTCAGCCAGCTCTTCGCGGAAGATGGTGCACATGCGGTCGAAACGCTTTTTCGGCAACAGCGTCGGTTCGCCGCCGTGCAGGCCGAGGAAGATGTTCTTGATGCCCATCTCCTGCGCACCTTGGCGAAGGAAACGGGCCGTGTCGATCACGGTCTGCTCCGGAATCAATGCACGGCTGAGCTCGGAGATGTTGTTCTCCTGCTCGAAGTAATAGCAGTAGGGACAGGCCAGGTTGCAGCGCTCGGCCAGCTTGAGTACCACGTCGAGGCGGTTGCCCCTGAAGAGTTCGGTCATCGGCGCACTTCCTGTGACTGCGCAATGGAACAGGCCATCCATACTGGCCTGTCATGGGCGCGCTGCGGTTGAGAGGGTACCGGCGAAAAGCGCCGGTACCCAAGCGTCAGGCCAGCCAATCAGGACTCTGGCCGGATCTCCACTTCACCACCACCAGCAGAGGCGTGGCCGGACTTGTGTCCGGACGTGTGGCCCGAGCCATGTGCTGCGCTTACCAGGTCCAGGTGCGCATCAACCAGATCAGTCATGTCGCTGGCACCAACCAAGGGAGTTGCAGAGCCTTCGATCCTCGACTTCAGGCGATCGGCCAACCCTTTGAGCTTGCTATCCATGAAACCTCCGTTGTCTTGACGTTGATTGGAACTTCTAATTCCCTCTGCTTCCTTTGTGGCCGGCAACGAGCCCGCCGGCCTCCTGCAGGGACAAGGCGAGATGCCTTCTCCGTGCGCGTTGTCGCCGCGAACCGTATGCACGGAACGGACGGAATGGTTGATCAGGCACTGCGCGTGGCCGTGGCCGGTTCCACGCGGCTCGCCTTCAGGGCGGGCTGGAGGATGGCCAACTGCCCAAGCGGAACCAGCACGGCCAGGCCCAGCAGCAGGTAGG
>Ga0247813_10000264_pt1 | contig 58649 bp, 47 predicted proteins | sample UWRJL169409C1_FD_180719 | JGI IMG/M metagenome (GOLD analysis project Ga0247813, IMG submission 180719) | Plant litter microbial communities from Arlington Agricultural Research Station in Wisconsin, United States - UWRJ-L169-409C-1 | ecosystem: Environmental > Terrestrial > Plant litter >... | reverse complement strand
GCGCCTGCTGCCATTTGGAAGCATTTAGCCCGAGGATCGTGTTGAACACATCTGCTGCCATCGTGCCTGCAGAATCGTGGCGGTAGTCAGGCCCCTGCCACATGTACATGAGGTTAGGCGTTTCGGCGATCGTTGATTCCTTTACAAAATAATCGGTTGCTGTAAGCGGTTTGAATTCCGGAATAGGATATTTTTCATGCGGATCAAAACCACTGTTCGGCCAGTCGCCATAAATTTTTTCTGCAAGTGAAAAGGCGTTGTCGTGTTTAACGTCCCCTGCAATTACCAGCAATGAATTATTCGGATGATAATATTTGTCTTTGATGATCATCATTTTCTCCGGCGTGGCCGTATTGATGATGTCGTGCTCGCCGATTGGATTTTTGCGGGTAAAAAGGTCGCCCCATACTTTTTTCCCTACAGCCATCCAGAGTTGATTTTGCGGGTCGCTTTCTCCACGTTGAAATTCACCATCCACCACAGGCCGCTCCTTTACCATATCTTCTTTTTTGTAGATCGGAAAACGGATGGCCGCATTCATGAACTTCAGCCCGGCATCAAGGCTATCGCGATCAAACGTGAAGAAATAATTTACGCGTTCATCACCGGTCGTTCCGTTCCAGATGGCGCCCAATTCCTGCACACGCTTCAGGAATTTTTCCTGATCAGGATAATCCCTGTTTGCTTTGAAGAACATATGCTCAAAAAGATGGCTAAGCCCGCTGTATTCGGGGCCTTCGGTATACGCCCCATTTTTTACCGCGATCTCGATGGTGGCCAGCGGGACTTTGTTATTTTCAATCACCACGACTTCAAGGCCGTTCGGTAATTTTTTGTAATAATAATCTTTGGGAAGCCGGGGCTGGGCGATCACTTGTATGGATGCCAGCAGCAGGATGCAAGTTAGTCTAAGGGGATTCATAATAGATAGTTTTAAGGAGCATTAAAGTACAATTAATAATTAAGAATTAATAATTAATAATGAAGAATGGTAATCGCAGATTTCAAGAAAATGAAGGGGATTACACAGATTATTTCCCGCACGCTGGAAAACTGTAATGCAGTTTATAACAGCTGGTTTGTTTGCAACGCTCCAGCTGTTATAAACTGCATTTTCGTTTTTCACGAGGTGAAAAAAATCTGTGCAATCCCCTTCATCCCTTAGAAATCTGTGATCCTCCTACTCTCTCCATTCGTAATTCGTAATTCTTAATTCTTAATTGACCATAACTGGTTTCGATATCCTCGTAACTCCGTATAACAAAATAATCAGTGCTATCAGTGCACATGCCGCCATCACACCCGTTACCGGCAAGGCTGAGGTGGCATTCAGCATACCTACGATGGCAGCCGCCAAAGCTCCTGCTCCCATCTGCATCGCCCCCATCAGGGCGGAAGCGCTACCGGCATCTTTGGTGAAAGGCGCCATTGACAACGCTGACGAATTAGGAAAACTGAACCCCTGGCAACTCAGGAACATCGCCATCAATGCGATGGTACTGTAGAGGTTGAGCCAGTTCAGTAATGTACCGAAGAAGAGCAGCAGGCCTACGGCCGTCTGAATGCTAAGGGTGACTACGCTGATCTGCTCGCTGGTATATTTTTTCAGCAGCACCGTATTCAACTGGCTGCAGGTGATGAGCCCTGCGGCAATAATGGCGAAAATGTAGCCGTACTCCTGCTCAGTGGTGCCAAACAATTCCATGAATACATACGGCGAGCCGGCCAGGTAGGCGAAAAGCCCTGCGGAAGCAATAGCACCAGTGATGGAATAAGTGTAAAACTGTGGTACTTTGATCACATTGTAAAAGTTTGTCAATATCGGTTTCGCTTTGAGCGAGTAATTCGGATCCGGCTTTTTACTTTCCGGCAGCCAGAAAATCACTGCCAGCAACACCAGTACGGTGATGGCTGTAAGCACATAAAATACGCTGTTCCACCCGAAATGACTGATGATATAACTTCCCGCCGTTGGCGCAATAATAGGTGATACACCGAGGATCAGGATCATCAGTGAAAATACTTTCGCGTTCTCTTCCACCGGAAAAAGGTCGCGTATGACCGCCCTTGGTGCAACTACGCCCACACAGCCACCAAGTGCCTGGAAAAACCTGCATAGGATCAGCATTTCGGGAGTATGGGATAAAGCGCAGCCGATGGAAGCGATGATGTATAATATCAATCCGGCGATCATCGGCATCTTTCTGCCGAACCGGTCGAGCAGCGGGCCGAATAATAACTGGCCGAAGCATATGCCTACGAAAAAGCTCGCCAGGGAGTAGGAGATCACATCCACGGAAGTATGCAGATCCTTTGCCATGGCCGGAAAACCCGGCAGGTACATGTCTATGGAAAAAGGGCCTACGGCCGATAATAACCCGAGTATTAAAATGATAAGTGATCTGTTCTTACTGTTCATTGCCTGCATGAGGTGTTAAAAATGATGAATCGGCGGCAAGCTATCGAAGGATGGATGAATTAAAAAGAATTCGTTTGTAAGATGTAAAAATACCTTTCTCTGATGTATATATTCATTTAAGAGCAAGTTTGAGTTTATCAATTTGGAAATTTTTCCGCTGATTTTATTTTGTGAACTTTTTTTGTGAACTGATTTGAGGTTCACCGTGTAAGTTCACACAGATGTAAAAGAGTATCAACAAATTAAGTTTGTGAACTTTTGGGCAAAAATGCCCGAAAAACGTGTGAACTTCCGCATTTGTGAACTTTTCTGTGAACTTTAATAAAAAAGAGCACACAAAAGCTATTTCAGAAAGGCTGAGATAGCATTTTCAAACGCCGTAATGTCCTGAACATGAGGGATATGGCCCACCCCCGGAAGTTCTTTCAATATACTTCCCTTGATCTTTTCATGTGTAAGTTTGCCCAGCGATGGATAGTCGCCGTACTTTTTTTTGCCGGTTTCATCCAATTGATCCTTACCTACCACCGTACGGTCCGCCTGCCCGATGATCAGCAATGTCGGAACATTTATCCTGTCGAATTCATATACCACCGGTTGCTCATAGATCATCAGGTAAGTGAGCGCATTTGCCCGGGCAATGCTGTCAAACTGAGGAGAATTCAGATCGGCAGCCTGTGCCTGCACATACTGTTCATACTCCGGTTTCCATTCGGGATAATAGGATTGCTGATACTTTTTATACGATTCGTAGGTCGCTTTTTTCTCCTTCGCAAATAATTTTTCAAAAGACTGGTAAGGCACAAATGTTTTGTAATCCTCCAGTCCGATCGGATTTTCAAGCACAAGCTTTTGTACGAAGGACGGAAACATCAACGTAAATCTTGTCGCCAGCATCCCACCCATCGAATGCCCAAGTACTACGGTTTGTTTGATGCCCAGGCTATCGAGCAGGAACTTCGTATTGTTTGCCAACAAATGAAAACTATAATGAATATCCGGGTGATCGGATCTCCCCCAGCCCACCTGGTCGGGGATGATGACGCGGTAACCCAGCTTCGTAAAAAAAGGGATCACATTTTTCCAGTAATAACCATTGAAATTTTTGCCATGCAGTAAAAGTATATTCTTGCCGCTTTCCTTTTCAGGACGGATATCCATGTAAGACATATTTACGGTGCGGCCTTCAATGGAAAGAGAAAAATTGTGGGATGCTGCAGGGTAGTCTACCTGTGCATTGGCAAAGAGAAAAAGATGGAACAGGATTGCCGCGGCGAAGATTTTTTTCATAGTTGAAACCCTGAAATAATTGTGCCATTACTTAACCGCGGAGAACAGGAGGGAGCAGGATTTTCGCAGAGATAACAATCTAAATGAAATTCACTCTCAGCAGAAATTCACGAAGGCTTCACCATTCACTATTCACCATTCACAAATCCGAAGCAGGAGCTTCGGCGTACATTATTCACCCATTCCCTCACCATCTGCCGTCTTGCTGCTGTTCGCCACCATGCCATTGATCGCTTCCAGTTCCTGGGGAGAGAAGAAACGCCATTTGCCTGTTGGCAAACCACTCAAAGTGATGTTCATGATGCGCACACGCTTCAATGCGGTCACCCTGTAATCCAGGGCTTCGCACATGCGCCTGATCTGGCGATTGAGGCCTTGTGTGAGAATTATCTTAAAACGATTATCGCCTTCCTGTTTTACAAAACAAGGAGCAGTTGTGGCGCCGGGTATCTTCACTCCACTGCGCATTTTTTTTATAAATTCCGCAGTGATGGGTTTATCTACGTTCACGATATATTCCTTCTCATGTCCGTTGCCGGCACGCAATATCTTGTTCACGATATCTCCATCGTTGGTCAAAAAGATCAGCCCTTCCGATAATTTATCGAGTCTCCCGATCGGGAATATCCTTGTCTTAAAATTCACAAAATCGATGATATTCGTTTTGTCTTTCAGATCGGTAGTGCAGGTAACGCCTTTGGGTTTGTTCAGTAAAATATATACCGGCGCTTTTTTCTTTTTCAACGGCTCGCCGTCGATCTTCACCACATCACCTTCTTCGACCCGATTGCCTTTATCGGCATCGCGGCCGTTGATGGTCACCCGGCATTCTTCAATATAACGATCCGCTTCCCTGCGGCTGCAGAAACCGGAATCGCTGATGTATTTGTTTAAACTGATTCCCATGGTGAATGGATGGTCAATGGTGAGTGGTGAAAATCTGAAGTTACTGGCGAATAATGTCGCCCTTAAATGGTGGACCAAAAAGTGATCGCCTTTAAAGCTTTCAACATTGACCATTCACCATTCACAAAAAAGGGAAACGAACGTTTCCCTTTTAATTATTCCGGTTTCGCTTCCGGTGCCGTTTCTGCCGGCGCCGGAGCAGGTTTATCTTCTTTGATAAGTTTACCAAGCCCCTGGTCTTTTTTCTTGGTCTGCGCTTTCGGCGCAAACATTACCAGCATACGCTTCCCTTCCATCTTAGGTAAACCTTCCAGTGAACCCACATCCTTCAGGCTATCGGCAAATTTCAATAATAACAATTCACCTCTTTCCTTGAACATGATCGCACGGCCTTTGAACTGCACGTGTGCTTTTACCTTATCCCCTTCTTTCAGGAATTTTTCGGCATGCTTCACTTTGAATTCAAAATCGTGATCGTCCGTATTCGGCGTAAAACGAATTTCTTTTACTTCACTCGTTTTGGCTTTCGCCTTCATTTCTTTTTTCTTCTTCTTTTCTTCGTACAGGAATTTGTTGTAATCGATGATCCTGCACACCGGTGGATTAGCACCTGGAGAGATCTCAACAAGATCCAGTTCCTGGTCTTTTGCGATACGCATCGCATCCTGCAATGAATAAACTCCCGGCTCGATGTTTTCGCCGATCAACCTCACTTCCGGTACCTTGATCATGTGATTGGTACGATGCTCCTGCTGTTGTTCTTTTTTAAATCGTGGATTAAACGCTCCCCGGGGCGGTCTTGGTGGAAATGCCATTTAGATTTTTTAATTTACAATGTTGTTTATTCTTGATTACACGAATTAAACCGAATTACACGGATTATCGAAGAAGCCGAATAGAACTGTCATTCCGAGGTACGAAGCAATCTCTTCGCTTCGGTAAACATTCGTAATTCGTAATTCTTAATTCGTAATTATTTCCTCTCCTCTTCTCTCTTTGATCTCTGCCACCAGCTCCGCTACAAACTCATCCAATCCCTTCACCCCTGCATCGCCTTTGCCTTGCCTGCGAACCGCTACCTGGCGCTCGTTCATCTCTTTCTCTCCTACTACCAGCATATACGGCACTTTTGCCATTTCGGTATCGCGGATCTTCTTACCGATCTTTTCATTCCGGTCGTCGATTTCTACACGAATATCTGCTTTTTTTAGCGTTTCCAAAATAGTATTTGCATAATCCATGAATTTATCGCTTATAGGCAATATTTTCACCTGCAAAGGCGCCAGCCATGCCGGAAATTTGCCCGCATAATGCTCCAGCAGGAACCCGATAAAACGCTCATGGGTACCCAATGGCGCCCTGTGGATGATCAACGGAACATCCTGTCCATTTTCCTTATTATTATAAGAAAGCTTGAATTTATTACCGCTGTTAAAATCCACCTGGTTGGTTGCCAGCGTGAATTCACGGCCAATCGCACTCCAGATCTGCACGTCAATTTTCGGACCATAAAATGCCGCTTCATCCTGAACTTCAATATACGGGATGTTGGAATCGATCAGCACCTGGCGAACCATATCTTCTGTTTCTTTCCATAATTCAGGTTCATTCACATATTTCTGTCCGAGTTTTGCGGGATCGTGCAGGCTGAGCCTCATCACATATTTATCCACCCCAAATATTTTAAAATACTTGATATACATTTCATTCACTGCACGGAATTCGTCAGCAAACTGCTCCTTGCTACAATATATATGAGCATCGTTCATGTGAAGGCAACGCACCCTCATCAACCCGAATAACTCCCCGCTTTGCTCGTAACGATAACAGGTTCCGTATTCCGCTATGCGGAAAGGTAGGTCCTTATAACTCTTCGGCTCCGCATCGAATATTTTGTGGTGATGCGGACAATTCATCGCTTTCAGGTAATATTTGGTACCATCAAGTTCCATCGGCGGAAACATGCTATCCGCATAATACGGCAGATGCCCGCTGGTTAGGTACATGCTTTCCTTGGCGATATGCGGGGTAACCACGCGTTTGTAACCCGCCGCTTTTTCAGTTTCCTTCGCAAGTTGTTCCAGCTCTTCAATGATGATAGTACCATTGGGCAACCACAAAGGAAGCCCCTGGCCAACATCGTCATCCATAGTGTAAATACCCAGTTCTTTTCCAAGTTTGCGATGATCGCGTTTTTTCGCTTCTTCCAGCATCGCCAGGTATTCATCCAGCTCTTTTTGCGCCGGAAATGAAACACCATACACACGGGTAAGTTGTTTGTTCTTTTCATCGCCTTTCCAGTAAGCACCGGCAACACTCATCAGCTTTACAGCCTTGATGAAACCGGTATTAGGGATATGCGGCCCACGGCAGAGATCGGTAAATCCGCCCTGGCTGTACAATGTGATATTGCCATCCTGCAGATTGCTCAGCAGGTCGAGTTTGTATTCATCCCCTTTTTCAGTAAAAAGCTGCACGGCTTCAGCCTTCGAAAGAGGCTTGCGGATGTAGGGGTTTGCCTGTTTTGCCAACTCACTCATTTTCTTTTCGAGTTTTACCAGGTCATCATCGTTGAGCACGTTCTCGCCCAGGTCCATATCATAATAAAATCCTTTTTCCACCGCCGGGCCTACCCAGAATTTCACACCAGGATACATGCTTTCTACCGCTTCCGCCATGAGATGCGCCGTAGAATGCCAGAAAGTAGATTTAGCGTCCGTATCGTCCCACGTCAACAGTTTCAACGAAACATCCTTGTTAAGGGGCCTTGAGGCATCCCACACTTCGCCATCGACACTCGCTGCCAATACTTTTCTTGCCAGTCCTTCGCTGATAGATTTAGCCACGTCCAAAGCCGAAACGCCTTGTTCATACTCTCTTACAGAACCATCTGGTAGTGTTACTTTGATCATCATTAAATTAATACTATGTATTTTTAAAGTGCAAATTTAACGAAGTCTTTAGTAATGAAAAGGATAAATCAAAGTTTTCACGGTTTAAATGCTGTTAATTTGTGGTTCGAAATTTTTTGTTACATGAAGCCCTTTTTACTTTCCTTTCTTTTTATTGGTATTTGCATCACTGTTTCCGCCCAGGATTTTACGGGTCAATGGAAAGGTGAGTTCATCGATAAAAGCTCCGCCAAAGGTGGCTGGGCAGGTGATAAATGCGAATATGTGCTCGACCTCGATTTTAAAGGAACGGAAGTAACAGGTTATTCTTATACTTATTTTGGCGGCGATGGCAAACGATTGTACACCATCTGCAGGCTGAAAGGCAAGGTGGATAAGGCGAAAAATTATGTGGAAGTGGAGGAAGTGGAACGCACCAAAACGAATGTTCCGGTGCAGTATAGCAACTGTTTCCAGGTGCACCGGCTTACCTATACAAAAAATGCAGAAGGTGAAAGCCTTTCAGGCAGCTGGGTTCCGGCCCCAAACCAGGCAGGCGGGTGCGGATTTGGTACCACCTCACTTTTCAAACGTACATTACGCTCCAGCATCCCGAAATTAAACAGCACTCCGAAATCCGGAGTAGTTAAAAACAATCCTGTCAAAACTCCGGTAAAGACGCCAGCTAAAACACCGGTGGCTACTGCTAAAAAACCTGCGACAAATCCCCCGGTTGCCAAAGTAAATACTCCTAAAAAAACAGTACCGGAAACCAGCCTTACTCCCAACAAAGGCAACATGCCCATCGAATCCCCGACCCCTTCCGTACAGGTGCCGGTTACCATCAATACGGTCCCGCTGAATTTTGAGAAAAGAAATAACACTTTACTCAAAACACTGGAAGTGGAAAATGATGTGGTGAAAGTGGAACTATATGATAATGGCGAAGTGGATGGCGACAGTATTTCTCTTTATTATAATAACGAATTATTGCTCAGCAAAAAACGCCTGAGCACCAAACCTATTTCTCTCAACCTCCCGGTACCAAATGGCTCCAACGTCAACGAACTGTCGATGTTCGCCGAAAACCTGGGTACGATCCCTCCAAATACCGCATTGATGATCGTCACCGACGGATCGAAAAGATATGAAGTTAGGATCACGTCGGATCTGCAGAAAAGTGGTACCATTCGCTTCGTTCATAAAAAGCAGAATCAATAATTAATAATGTATAATTAATAATTATGCCGGATTGCAGTTTATTGAAGCATTCGGGATTACATTTGTTTGTAACAGACAGAGGATTCCAAAGTCCCAGTTTCCAATTATTCATTATTAATTATTAATTATTAATTGAATGGCGTTTCTAAAAAACAAACATCTCAAAGAGCTCGACAACACCGGCTTTTCCAACAACAATCAAAACCTTGGCGGCAGGTTACTCAATAAGGATGGCACTTCCAATGTGATCAAATCGGGGTTGAATCCTTTTGAACGGTTCAGCATTTATCATTACATGCTGAAACTTTCCAACTGGAAATTTTTCCTGCTGATATTTTTATTCTACACGGGCATCAACTTCATTTTTGCCAGTATCTATTATGTTATAGGGCTCGATAAAATGCACGGCCTCATACAAGGCACCGCATTCGAAAATTTCGAAGAAGCTTATTTCTTTTCAGCGCAAACCCTTACTACGGTCGGGTATGGGCGTATCAGTCCGGTAGGGTTACTGGCAAATACAGTCTCCTCACTGGAAGCATTGATCGGCATCATGACACTCGCTATCATTACCGGCCTCCTCTACGGGAGATTTGTAAACCCGAAAGCATTCATCCGCTACAGCCACAACGCACTCATAGCACCCTTCCAGGATGGAAAGGCGTTGATGTTCCGGCTGGCGCCAACAAAAAACAGCACCTTATCCGAACTAACGGCTACGGTTACCCTCACGATGAATGTGGAACAAAACGGTGCACTGACCACCAAATTCTTTTCACTGCCTTTGCAACTGGATAAAGTGATGTCGCTTGCACTTAGCTGGACAATCGTGCACCCGATCAATGAAGACAGTCCGTTGTACAATCTTACCAAGGAAGATATCGATCACTCGAAAATGCAGGTGATGGTAAATATCCGTGCGTTCGATGAGGGATATTCCAATACTGTGGTATCCCGTACAAGCTACACCTGGCCGGAGATCATCGACCATGCGAAGTTCAATCCCATGTTCAGGAAGATGCCGGATGATTCGGCTATATTGCTCGAGTTGGAGAAGATAAATGATTATAGTAAACTATGAAAATATGATTACACGAATTCCCGCGAACCTGCCTGTCGGCAGAAAGGTTCGCGGGAATTCGTGTAATAAAAAATCAAAATTTAAAATTCCATGTCACCGCCGGTATCACCGGAAATATCGATACCTGCTTCGCCTGTACTTTCAGTGATCCATCGTACGGGCTGCCGGACTGATCAAAATAAATGAAGTAGGGATTCTGCCGGCTATACACATTGTAAATGCTGAATACCCACTCTGTTTTCCATTTCCGGTTTTCATTCTTTTTAGGAGTAAGTATCGCCGAAAGATCTAACCGGTGATAAGATGGCAGCCTGTATTGGTTGATACTGCTATATTCCTGCGACAATACCCCGCCGATGATATAAAACCTTTGCGGCAGCGTAGCCGCATTACCGGTGCCATAAACAAAGCTCCCGGAGAGTTTCCATTTTTTATTCAGTTCATACATGGCTACGATGCTCATATCATTTCTGCGATCGTATTTTGCCGGGTATTTATTGCCGGAGTTCAAGGCGGGAAATTTACGCCAGGTGTAACTGAAGGTATAGCCGATCCAGCCTGTGAGCCTGCCTTTTACTTTATTGATAAAAAGTTCCGAACCGTAACTCCATCCTTTTCCAAAAACAAAATCATCCTCGGTATCCGACAAGGTATTGGGTGTATACCCTTCCCGGTATTCGATCTGGTTCTGCATTTGTTTGTAGTAAAATTCTATGGAAGTTTCGTAGCTATTATTCGCAAAATTTTTGAATAATCCTGCCGCATACAACCAGCTCTGTTGAGGCTTCACTTTATAAGTACTCGGCACCCAGATATCTGTCGGCAAGGTAGTACCGGCATTGCTTACAAGATGGATATATTGCAGGTTACGCGTCACCGAAGCCTTTACAGAAGTAGCTTCGTCTATGCTATACCGTAAGGTCACCCTCGGCTCAAATCCGCCGTAGGTTTTTACCGCTTTTCCCCTTCCATAAACAGTGCTGTCCAACCGGTTGCCATCTGCATCGGAGATATATTTTTTATAAGGCCCGATTTGCTGAAAAGCGCTGTAACGCAAACCTACATTAGCTTTTAGCTTGTTGCTGATATCCCAGTCATCTTGTACATATGCAGCTACTTCGTGGGCAAATTTCACTTGGGCATTCAACGGATTGAACACTACCGTATCCTGTTTACCGCTGATGATCGAAGGTGTGAAACGATGATAGGTATACATGCCGCCAAACTTGAACTTATGTCTGGAGAATGGATAAAAATCAAAATCCTGCTTCAGGCTGAAGTCGCGGATACCCGAAGCGAGTTTTATCTGGAAATTATTCTGTAGTCCTGTAAAACTGAATTTATAATCATTGAAAACCGCCGTGGTATTGGCAAATAATTTATTGTTGAAAACGTGGTTCCAGCGGAAAGTCCCGGTAGCATTTCCCCAGGGAATATTCACGTTCAGGCTTTGCCTGCTGTTTTTAAAATCAAATACATCGCGGCCAAAATAACCACTGAGGTATATGCGGTCCTTCTCGCTGAATTTATAATTGAACTTGGCATTGAGGTCATAGAAATAATAACCCGATCCGTAAAACTGGCTGGTCTTTTTTACAAACGGTTTTGCGATGGCATCCACATAAGTACGCCTTGCGGAAATGATGAAAGATGACTTATCTTTTTTGATCGGGCCCTGTATCGAAAACCTTGAAGCGATCAACCCGATGCCGCCTTCTACCTGCATCTTCTGATTGTTGCCTTCTTTCATCGATACATCCAGCACACTGGATAAACGGCCACCGTATTGCGCCGGCATTCCGCCTTTTATCAGCGAAACATTCTTGATCGCATCCGCGTTAAAAATAGAAAAGAAGCCGAAGAGATGTCCGGTGTTGTACACTACTGCATCATCCAGCATGATCAGGTTTTGATCGGGGCCGCCACCACGTACATAAATGCCCGCGCTCCCCTCGCCTGCATTTCGCACTCCGGGCAGCAGCTGCACTACTTTCAGCAGATCCACTTCCCCCAAAAAAGCCGGCACGGATTTTATCTGTTCGATGGGTAAAGTCACTTTTCCCATCTGTGCGTTCTTGATATTATTTTCCCGCTTGGTAGCGGTAACGATCACTTCTTCCGATAAAGCGACCCCGGGTGCGAGTGAAATATTGATGACAGTATCTTTAGTAAGATGCGTACGAAAAACTTTTGCCTGGTAGCCGATATGCGTGCTGATAAAAGTATAGTCCCCATCGGTAAGCGTGATGGAATAAAACCCATACTGGTTGCTGCTTACAGCCCGCTTATTTCCATTAACAGAAATAGTAGCGGCAATGATCGTTTCGCCACTGGCTTCGTCTTTGATGTAACCGCTGACGGTATGCCTGCTCTGTGCATGGACGTTTAGGGAGGTGATAGAAACGATGAACAGCAGTAACAAATATTTCATTTGGGAAATAATAAAAAATAAGGAATATCAAATAAGGAATAAGAAAGTGGGATCAGATAAATATTTAAACATATGATACCGGATTTTGTTCAGTGTTTGGACAGTACTTCCTTATTTAATATTTCTTATTCCTTATTTATACCTTATTTATACTTTATTTAGCCATGATGGAATCCTTCACTTCACCGCAATGCAGCATCGTAGCCTTGTATTTCGGATCATTTTTTCCGAGATAAGGGTTCACTACTTCATCGCTGTTGCTGATCCAGTTGGCTGCCTGGTCGTCACCAAAAGCCATCGGGCAATTTTGCAGGTATAACTTTTCTCCCTCGTAATTGATAGATTTGAAAAATGCCGGATACATCATTTCTGTCACCATGCTGAAATCCCTGCGCATTTCGGTTATGGTAGTCTGCTGAAGCAAAGATGCTGCATTGCCCCTGATGTCATTGATACTTCCCTGGGCTGTTTCAAAAATGCTGGCAGTATCTTTTTTTAGTTCCGCCAACGGAATGCTGTCGAGTGCGCTGATGAAGGCTTTGGTGTTGAGTTTCGCGGCCGCGGTATCTCCTTCCACAAAGGCGTTCTTTATGGCGAGATAATCATTCACCAGTTTATCTACACTTTTATTGAATGCCTCGGAATGTTTTTTCAGTACGATCGCCACCGGTTTCGGCGCTTTAGGGCCACGCTCTTTTTTTCTAAATACAAACCAATATACGCTGAGCGCCGCCAGTACGGCAATGAGTATGAACAATAGTCTTTTCATCAGTTATGCTTTTTGTAAAGGTAAGGCACGAATGGCACGAATTAAGATAATTACACGAATTCCGTAGGAACGTGCCTGCGGCACGTTCGTGGAAAGAATGCGCCTGCGGCATGTTTGGGGAAAGAATGCGCCTTCGGGAAGAACGCGCCGCAGGCACGTTCCTACAGATAAATATCCCCGTTCACAACAAACGGCAATCGTTCTCCCGCCAGCCCTGCCAATATATTCCTTGCGGCGATCACCGACATTGCATCCCTCGTTTCTACAGTAGCCGAACCGATATGTGGCAGCACAGCCACATTCGGCATACTCAGCAACACGTTCTCCGGATCCATCGGCTCGGGGTTCGTCACATCCAGCCCTGCACCCCAGATCAGTTTTTGTTCAAGGGCCTGTATGAGGTCGGCTTCGTTGTGGATGGCGCCCCGGGCAGTATTCACGAAGATGGAATTCGGTTTCATCTTTTTAAACACTTCCATATTGAAGATGCCTTTTGTTTCCGGGGTGAGGGCTGTATGTACGGTAAGCACATCGCTTTGCACTAATAATTCTTCAAACGAAACCTTTACCGCACCCAGTTCCTGCTCGGCTTTGAGATTATTCCCACGATTGTGATAGATCACTTTCATATCGTATGCCCCTACGCATTTTTTCGCCATTTCAAAACCGATGCCTCCCAACCCGAATACTCCCAGGGTTTTTCCTTTGATCTCGATCCCAAGTCCGGCCGTAGGCTCGAAGAAGCCCCAGTTTCCCTCCAATATTTTCTTATGTTCGGAAAAAGCTTTTCGGCTGGCTGCCAGCATCAGCAGGAAAGCCGTATCAGCAGTAGCATCGCTCAGTACACCGGGAGTATTGCCGATCGGGATCTTCAGGGCCGTTGCTGCCGCGATATCCACCTGATCGAAGCCTACAGAATGCAGGGCGATGACTTTCAGGTGAGAACAGGCTTTGAGAAAAGCGGCGTCAATCTTATTAGGGCCTGCGCTAAGTAAAGCATCATTTTGCAGGCAAAATCCTACCAGTTCCGAAGGCAAAAGATCCCGCTTTTCTTCCCAAATGGTGATGGTATGTCCGGCGTTTTTTAATAGGTCTAAGCCGGGTTGAGGTATTTTTCTTGTGAGGAAGATTTTCATGGAGCAAAGTTACGGGTTGCGGCATCAATTGCCCCGCACTTAAGTCCGGGGCAATTGATGCCGCCATTTTGCCAAAGAACTCAAAGTTTTCACCATTCACTATTCACCATTCAGTAAATAAGTTACTTTTGCAAAAAAATACGCGTAAAAATGCTGTTAGGTTTACAAAATGTGACTTTTGAGTTTGGGGCAAGAACAATTGTGGAAGACGCCACCTGGCATATTCAGCCGGGCGAACGCATCGGTTTGATAGGATATAACGGAACGGGAAAATCTACTTTATTAAAAGTGCTCACCGGGCAATATAGCCCCGCGGAAGGGTCTGTTGAAAAAGGCCGTGAAACCTCTATCGGTTTCCTCAACCAGGATCTGCTTGGTTTTGAAACCAATGAATCGATCCTGGAAGTGGCGATGGGAGCTTTTGAAAGAGTGAAAGAAGTGGAGAAAGAACTTGAGAAGGTCGGCGCCGAACTCGAAAAGACAGGTGATGAAAAACTCGTAGAAAAATACAGCGATCTCTTACACGAAATGGACGTACTGGATGGATACAGCATTCATCACCGCACGGAAGAAATATTGCAGGGGCTTGGTTTCCAAAATGCCGACCTGCAGAAACCTTATAAATTGTTCAGCGGGGGCTGGCGCATGCGTGTGTTGCTGGCGAAAATGATCCTCATGAATCCCGATGTGCTTCTGCTCGATGAGCCTACGAACCATCTGGATCTTCCGAGTATTGAGTGGCTGGAAAAATATCTTTCACATTATCCCGGTGCAGTGGTGATCGTGAGCCATGATCGCTTTTTCCTTGACAGGATGGTGAATAAAGTGGTGGAATTGTATCAACGCGAACTTCATTTTTACACCGGAAATTATTCGTACTACGAACAGGAAAAGCAGATCAGGATCGATATGCAGAAGAAGGCATATGAGAACCAGCAGGATTATATCCGTCAGAACGAACGTTTCGTAGAACGCTTTAAGGCGAAAGCCAGTAAAGCAGCTGCTGCGCAAAGTATCGTGAAACGCCTTGAAAAGCTGGACCGCATTGAAGATGTGGAACTGGAAAGGCCGAACATGAAGATCAATTTTGCCGTAGAAAAACAACCGGGCAGAACGATCGTGACGTTGAAACATATCAATAAAAGTTTTAAGGATATTGAGATCGTAAAAGATGCGCATGCTGAAATTGAACGGGGTGATAAGATCGCTCTCATCGGTGCCAATGGCAAGGGTAAATCTACCCTGCTGCGTATCATCGCCGACGCGGAAAGTTTTGAAGGCGAACGTATCTGGGGACACAACGTACAGGAATCGTTTTATGCACAGCATCAGCTGGAAGCACTGAACATGAACAACGATATCCTCGAAGAATTGAAGGATGCCCGCAGCGGAAAAAATGATCTTGAACTGAGGAGTTTGCTTGGAGCATTTTTGTTCAGCGGGGATACGGTGGAAAAGAAAATAAAAGTATTGAGCGGAGGGGAAAAAGCAAGGGTGGCTTTGGCGAAAACCATTGCCAGCAAAGCGAATTTCCTGATGCTGGATGAACCTACGAATCACCTGGATATCCATTCGGTAGACCTGTTAGCGGATTCATTGATCAAATATGAAGGCAGCATCGTACTGGTAAGCCATGATCGTTATTTCATCAGTAAACTGGCGAATAAGATCTGGGAAATTGATGATCATAAGATCGTTGAATTCAAAGGCACTTATGCAGAATGGGAAGACTGGAAAGAAAGGCGTTTGAAAGCTGAAGCAGAAGCAAAAAAGACTGCAAAGCCCGAAGAGAAAGTGGCGGCCAAACCTGCGCCTAAGCCTGAACCGAAACCAATCAGCAATGATGCCAAAAAAGAACTACAGAGAGTAAAAACGGATTTCAAAAAACTGGAAGATAAACTGGCGACGTTGAATAAAAACAAGACAGAATTGGAAAATGCACTCGCCGATCCGGATGTCTATGGCGATAAAAATAAATTCGTTCAGGCCGAAGCCAATTACAATAAAGCCGCAAAAGAACTGGCGGATGCCAATGCGGAGTATGAGGTGTTGTTTGAGAAGATCATGGAATTGGAAGGTTAACATCAATTGCCCCGGGCTCAGGCCCGGGGCAATTGATGTCAGGTCGTTTTTGTTTCTCCGCTCCTCCTCCGCTGCTTGTCCGCTGCTGGTCCGCTCAGCCATCGTTATTGCAAAAGCTCATTAACACTTTATAGCTCCCTGTGTCGGTTTGGGTAAAGATTACCCTAAAACAATCCCATATCATATTTATTTTATCCTAATAACCAGCACTTTATAAAATTATTAAAAACGTCATAACTGATAATCAACAGGTTATTGATTACTGAAAATAAAATATCCAAATATTTCGATTTATCTGTTATAAATATGTGAATTGCCGTAGGTTACATTAAACTTGCAGCCTATTTGCTGTCTATAGGGAGTAAGTTTCTTACAATTAAACTCTAAGGACATGAAGACGATCCATCAAAAGTTCTTTTTACTACTTGCCATCACGGGTCTTTTTGCGTTACCATCATTTGCGCAGCGCACTAGCGAAAGACGTTCATCAGGCGGAGGTACCAGGAGCTTCACCCCATCAGGCAATAATCAGCCAAGATTCCAACAGGCGCCAAGGCCAACCATGTCGCAGCCGCCACGGAACAACAATAGTTTCAATCAACCAAGGCCATCTACTGTTACTCAAACACCGAGGCCTATCAGGGATGTCAATAGCAATAACGGAGGGTATTCTCCAAGGCCAAGGCCTACGCGTCCGCAGCCCGGAGTGGATAATCCTACGGTGATCAACAATCCCCGCCCTACGCAGTTGACAACTCAGAATCAAACTGGCAACAGCATTCCAAGGCCAGCCCGTCCGCAGCCTGCACCACAGGTTCCAACGACCGCTAACCTCAATCCAACACCTGCTGAGCCTCGTCCGAACACTGTCAACAACAGGCCGCCATCAGGTTATTCAGGATATAATAACAATCGTCCCGGCGATAACATCACTACCCGCAGGGGACGTGGGGGCAACACTTACGTGTACAATGATTACAGGGGTAATAATTATTTCAACAGGAATTATTACAATACAAGGCCAAGGGTAGTTTACAATGCCTACAATCCAAGCTGGAGGTATAACTATTATCCAAGAAGGCACACCAGGGTAACGATCTTTCCTTTTGCTTATTCCTCCATTTTCTGGGGTGGATATAATTACCGCTATTATGACGGTATCTTTTATCAGCCATTCGATGATTATTACAGTGTAGTTGCACCGCCGATCGGTATTTACATCAATACGTTACCAATTGGTTATAGCAGGATCCTGGTGCGTAATAATCCTTATTACTATTACAACGGTACTTATTACAATCAGGACAATGATCGTTACACAGTTGTTCAGCCGCCGCTCGGTGCAATTGTAGAAAGCATTCCGGAAGGATATGAAACTGTGGTGATCGATGGCGAAACATATTATAAGGTCGACGACGTACAATACAAACCAGTAGTGCAGGAAAATGGCGAGATCTGGTACGAAGTCATTAAAGTCGGTTAATAATTGACAAGTAAAAAAAGCCCGCAGGATTTATCTTGCGGGCTTTTTTTGGACAAACGACAACCGACGACGGACAACCGACAACCGTCTATAATTATTCGTAAATTATTTAAAGGCTCGAAGGTTTCATCATTCACCATTCACCATTCACTATTCACTATTCGCTACTCGAAGAGCGCTCCCTGCCCACCATCTTCAACTGGTTTATCCCATTCCATCTCCACAGATTTAGAAAAGTCTACAAGCTTGGCCCCTACTGCTTTCCAGCCCATCACTTCTACCATCTTATCAACTTTGAATTTGGCTTTGTTGATGGATTGGCCTCTGCCGGTCTGTACTTTCAATACAGGATTTGGCTCAGTAGTAACGGCTTCCAGCCTGTTATCTTTTCCTTCTTTGATGAAAAGGAATTTGCTGTTCAATGTGCTGGTCTCGATCTTGAAACGCTTGATGTTGAACTGTAATTTTTCATTATCGAGATATACTGCGGTGATGACTTTTTCAGCATCGTATTTCTCGATGAGCACTATCTTGTCGGTTTCAAAACGTTGGGTCAGTTCCTGATCGACGATCTCGTAATTGCCATCATTGAAGATGACGAGCAGCCTGTCTTCGGCTTCAAATTTTCCAAGGTATTCACCTTTTTCATCGGTATTGAGCCTGCCGAATTTATTATCAAACCAAAGCTTTTTCGCATCCAGCGTTGATTTACCAGCCTCTTTGAACTTCACCGATTTGATAGGATATTTCGTCACCTGGTTACCGATACTTCCCCTTCCTTTGATCTCCAGTTCTTCAAAATAGAATTCGAGTTCTTTTTTCTTTGCGCTGCAATTCGGGCTGAGCACGATCTTTACCACTTCAGCTTCACCATTGGCGTTGGTAGTGAAATAATGCACACGGCTTTTTTCAGATCCTTTGGTGAGATCATATTCTTTATCACGGGTGATGCCGGTCACATTAAAACGTTTTGCATAACTCACGCCGGTCTTGCCATCCACATAGATCATGTTGTACGTAGTACGTTCATCACCTTTCTGAAATACCGCCGCATGAATGATGTCTTTTCCGATAAAAACTTTGTCGGAAACTTTCACCACTTTCATGATGCCGGCTTTGGTAAATGCTACTATATCATCCAGGTCAGAAACTTCCGCGATCAGTTCATCTTTCTTCAAACCGGTACCTATAAAGCCGTCCGCGAAATTCGCATACAGTTTGATATTTGCTATCGCAACAGATTTCGCCTGAATAGTATCAAACTGTTTGATCTCCGTGCGGCGTTCCCTGCCCTTACCGTATTTCTTCAACAGGTTTTCAAAATATGCTACCGCAAAGTCAACGAGGTTGGCCAGATCGTGTTTTACAGCCTTGATCTCTGCTTCGAGATTTTTTATCTGAGCATTCAACTCGTCAATATCGAGGCGATAGATCCTTCGTACAGGCTTCTCCGTTAGTTTGATGATATCTTCACGGGTGATCTCCCTTTTCAGTTGTTTTTTGAACGGGTCAAACCCTTTGTCGATCGCCACTAATACTTTCTCCCAGGTCTCGTGTTTCTTTTCCAGTTCCTTATAGATCTTTTCTTCGAAGAAGATCTTTTCAAGTGAAGTGTAATGCCATTTTTCCTGCAGTTCTGCCAGTTTGATCTCAAGTTCTTTACGCAACAACTCCTTAGTGTTATCTGTTGCGATACGCAACAATTCAGGCACGCCGAGAAACATGGGCTTATTGTTCACGATCACGCAGGCATTCGGTGAAATGCTGACCTCGCAATCTGTGAACGCGTATAATGCATCGATGGTGATATCCGGCGAAATGCCCGCAGCCAGTTCGATGATGATCTCCACATCCGCAGCCGTATGATCCGCTACTTTTTTGATCTTGATCTTTCCCTGGTCGTTGGCCTTTACGATGCTTTCCATCAGTTGGGTAGTAGTAACACCATAAGGCACACTACGGATCACCAATGTTTTTTTATCCACCTCTTCTATCACTGAACGGACCCTTACTTTACCTCCACGTTTACCTTCGTTGTAATTGCTGGGATCCATGCTGCCACCGGTGAGGAAGTCAGGTAACAATTCAAACTTTTTACCACGGAGATACTTGATAGAAGCGTCGATCAACTCGCAAAAGTTGTGCGGCAATATTTTAGTTGCAAGCCCTACTGCGATCCCTTCGGCACCTTGCGCCAGCAACAAAGGAAACTTCATCGGAAGCGTGATGGGTTCGTTCTTACGTCCATCGTAACTTAATTGCCAGTTGGTGGTCTTGGCGTTGAAAGCCACTTCCAGTGCGAATTTGCTAAGCCTTGCCTCAATGTACCTTGGAGCCGCCGCGTCATCGCCGGTACGTACATCTCCCCAGTTTCCCTGGGTTTCGATGAGCAGTTCTTTTTGCCCCATGTTCACCAATGCATCGCCGATGCTCGCATCTCCGTGAGGATGGTATTGCATGCTCTGCCCGATGATGTTGGCCACTTTGTTGAAACGTCCATCATCCATTTCCTTCATCGCATGTAGTATCCTGCGCTGCACTGGCTTCAAGCCATCTTCTATCGCCGGTACGGCTCGCTCCAGAATTACATAGCTGGCGTAATCGAGGAACCAGGTCTTGTATTGGCCGCTCACTCCGGTTTCGCTGTGCTGGTATTCTTCTTTTTCTTTTTTAGCCATTAGTGTTCGTTGCTGTATTTGTTATTGCTAATTTTAATTGGGTTTAGAGATTAGGGATCAGGGTTAGAATGTCTAACGAAAGGATCCTAAACTCTAATCGCTAATCTCTAAACTATTCTTCATATAATTCCAACGGCTGCCCGTTAGGATCATAGAAGAAACAAAATTTCTTATTCGTAAGTTCATCGATACGGATACCCTGAACATCTACTTTTTTTTCTATCAGTTCTGCTACCGCCGATTCTATATCATCTACCGCAAAAGCCAGGTGCCGCAGGCCTTTCGCCTCAGGAAAAGATGCACGCTCCTTGTACTCGGGGAAGGAAAATAACTCAACCTGGTAAAGTCCGTTGATGGCGAGATCCAGCTTATAGGATTGCCGTTCTTCGCGGTACGTTTCAGCAATGATCGTAAAACCCAATACATCTGTATAAAAAGACCTGCTCTTTTCATAATCATCCGTGAGGATAGCGATATGGTGAATTGCTTTTATATTCATATTTCTAATTTTATAATGGAGAATTGGGTAATGGATAATTTTCAACCCGATAATTCTTCAGTTAATAGTATGTTGTACAAACTGAAAACATTATCCATTATCCATTATCCATTGTACTATTATCCATTGTACTATTATCCATTATCAATTACTCCTTTGTCTTTATCTCAAAGTCTTTCATATTCCCCACTTTGCCCTGCACATCAAACATATCCTGTGCAATCATCACTTTCAATCTCCAGAGCAGGTATGCGTCACCGGTAGTATTTTTAGCTTTGCTCAAAAAATGGCTGATCACTTTAGAACCCTTCTGCCAATCCGCGGTAATGGATTTTTTTAATTCGGCATCGTAAAAATCATAATCGTACTGCGCCAGTTTTTTTCCGCCTTCAAGAATACGAACACCTTTACTTTCATTCGCCAACTTTATCCATTCGTCGGGATCCACTTCAAATTCGCTGAGCGTGATCTCTCTTGCCAGCTTCTTGGCTTTCAGAAATTCTTTCGCAGGAATTTCGTGGAGCCAGTCCGGATAAAAAATATTTCCCTTTTCATTGATGAAAGGAAGGTTGTTGAGGTACAAAATAAATACCCGTCCCTGGAACTCCTTCATATAATTCAGCAGCCAATAATATCCACTTACATCGTGTTTGTTTTGCGCAGCCCAGATCCAGATCTTCTGATCTTCTTCGCGGCGCATACGGCCTACCAGTTCGGCTACAGTCTTGTAATCATCCACTTCTCCTGAAGCCGCTTTGCCATCATAATCGCCGCCGGCCAATACTTCCGTCCACCATTCTTTGCGGGCATTGATGCCTTCGCCTATGTAGATATCCGAAATAGGGCCTACCGCATAATCATCTTTTACCTGGATCACTTCTCCGGCAAGGCTCTCATCGAGCGCTACAGCGGCTTCCAGCACTTTTACATCCGCTTCGTTAAATACTATATGGATCATCGAATTGTTTTAAAAGATTGAATAATTATTAAGTTAAACCTGAGAGTAATTGTAAAAGTTATTCGCTTAAGTGCTCCCGGTTTTTGCAAGTATTCGTTATTTAGCTTTTTGTATTAAATAATAAACACAGGTAGTGAAAAAATTTCTCACCCATGGAATAGCCTGCACTGCTGCAAATTGTTTCCTGGGTTTCCACCCGAATTTATACTGGTAGATCGGGTTGATGAGATAATGTTTTTTGTTCAGCAGACAATAACCTGCATTCCGTGCTATCTTTTCAAATCGCTCGATGGAAATACCAGTCTCTTTTATCTCCACCATTTCCTGCACGTTTTCATCTGCCGAACGCAATATCCATTTATACACCGGCATCGGCAATAAATGATAATACGGGATTTTCGACCAGAATTTGCTCTTCAATATCTGCTGATGTCCACCCAGCGGCATTTGCCATGGTGGAAAACCGAAGAAAATCACCCCATCATTTGTAAGGAACTGCTGAAGATGTGCAATCAGCTGTTGCTGATTGGGAATATGCTCGATCACATCTTTGAGGATGATCAGATCAAATTTTCCGCCCAGGGCTTCGGCTGTCGTATTATAAATATTTTCCAGGAAGAACGAAACTTTTCCTTCGGCAATTTCATCCGATAACCAGTCACGGGCATCTTCGAGCCGTACATCATCCAACTCGATCCCAACCCCTATCATTCCACGATCGAGAAAACCTTTCAGCACACCGCCTTCGCCGCAGCCGAGTTCCAATACCCGCATACCAGCCCCGATCCGGAACTTTTCCTCAATGAAAGGCATGATATACTGCTTCGCATTAGCGGTATTAAGGTCGAAATATTTTTTCTTATCCTGGTGAAACTCAAACATCTTTGATTACACAAATTTTAAACTGATTACACGATCACACGAATTGGGAAGAATGTTACGCTTCTTCAACTGCATCCAATTCAACTTTTAAGTTATCAATGATAAAATCTTGTCTGGAAGGTGTATTCTTACCCATGTAATATTCCAGCAGGTTTTGAACATGCTCGCCTTGCTCCATGATCACCGGCTGAAGTTTCATGTCAACACTGATGAAACGGGCAAATTCATCGGGACTTATCTCACCCAATCCTTTGAATCGGGTAATTTCAGGTTTCGCACCAAGCTTTTTTATCGCCGCCTGTTTTTCCTCTTCATCGTAACAATAGATCGTTTCCTGTTTGTTGCGAACCCTGAACAGGGGCGTTTCTAAAATATACACATGCTGGTTCTTCACCAGGTCGGGGAAGAACTGCAGGAAAAATGTCATCAGCAACAACCTTATGTGCATCCCATCCACATCGGCATCGGTGGCCACTACAATATTATTGTAACGCAATCCTTCATAACCTTCTTCGATATTCAGCGCATGCTGGAGGAGGTTGAATTCTTCATTCTCATAAACGATTTTTTTCGTTAACCCAAAACAGTTTAAGGGTTTACCACGAAGACTGAAAACCGCCTGTGTGCCTACGTTACGTGCTTTAGTGATCGATCCGCTGGCACTATCCCCTTCGGTTATGAAAATGGTGCTTTCTTTCTGTTTTTCTATGATGCTGTCCTTATCTTTTCCTGTAGGTTCATCGTTGTAATGAAACTTACAGTCACGCAGTTTCTTATTATGAAGATTGGCTTTTTTAGCACGTTCATTCGCCAGCTTTTTGATACCCGCCAATTCTTTACGTTCCCTTTCATTCTGCTCTATCCTTTTCTTCAGTGCATCTGCCAGGGTAGGATTTCGGTGAAGGAAATTATTCAGTTCTTTGCCTAAAAAATCGCCGATGAAATTCTTCATGCTCGGGCCATTCTCGTAAACCGTCTGCGAACCCAGTTTCGTCTTCGTCTGGCTTTCAAATACCGGTTCCTGCACCCTTACGCTGATAGCTGCGCAAATGCTTCCGCGGATATCGGCAGCATCATAATCCTTTTTGAAAAATTCCCTCACGGTTTTCACATATCCTTCCCTGAAAGCCGCAAGGTGCGTACCACCCTGGGTGGTAAACTGCCCGTTTACAAAACTGTAATATTCTTCTCCATAGCCGTTTTCATGCGTGATGGCCACTTCAATATCTTCTCCTTTGAGATGAATGATCGGGTAACGGATCTCGTCGGCGTTGGTTTTGCGTTGCAACAGATCCAGCAAGCCGTTCTTGCTGACATAACGTTTGCCGTTGAGGTTCATCACCAGGCCGGCATTGAGGTAACAATAGTTCCAGAACTGGTTATCGAGATATTCCTGTACAAAATGGAAATTTTTGAAGATGGAATCATCAGGAATGAACGTGACGAACGTTCCGTTATCTTCCCTGGTAGCGATCTCTTTATGTTCCTTGCTTAAAATTCCACGTTCAAATTCGGCTGTTTTTTCTTTCCCGTCGCGGTAAGCAGTTACTTTGAAATAATTACTCAACGCATTCACCGCTTTTGTACCTACCCCATTCAGCCCCACACTTTTTTGGAAAGCTTTACTATCGTATTTGGCACCTGTGTTCATTTTGCTCACCACATCCACCACTTTTCCCAACGGGATACCACGGCCATAATCCCTTACGGTAATAGTTTTGCCATCAATTTTCACATCCACATGCTTGCCATACCCCATGGTATGCTCATCGATACAGTTATCGATCACTTCTTTGAGCAGTACATAGATCCCGTCATCAGGGCTGCTGCCATCGCCCAATTTACCGATATACATCCCGGGACGCAGGCGGATATGCTCCTGCCAGTCGAGGCTTCGTATATTATCTTCCGTGTATTCCGATTTATTTAAGTTATCTGCCATCTTGCGGTAAAATCTGTTTTTGAACTAAAGGGCTGCAATTTACTAAATGTTTTAGTAAAAACACATTGTCGCAAATATAATTAAATGGAAGTTGGAAAAATGAGGGGATTTTAAACAGGTGGGGATAAATTAGTTGCGGGTCGCGGGTTGGGTTCATTCTGTGGCAAATTTATTTGTGGCAATTTGAAATGCCACAAACCAAAATGCCACAAATTGATGTGTATATTAAATGGATGTTTTTACTATCACAGGTTCCCTTCACCGCAAAGGACGGGAGAAAGCAGAGTTCACGCAGAGGTATCTCTGCGAAACCTCTGCGGAACTCATGTTCTCTGCGGTAAAGCCTTCGCTTCAATCTCCCAAAACCCACAACCCATTTACCCGCAACCCGCTACCCCATTATTAACATCTCCCTTACACCGTCGGGAATACTATTTGCGTAGGTTTTGGTATGAAAAAACTATCAATTTTATTACCCGCAATCCTGTTGTTGCTGGCTTCGTGCAACAGCACTAAGATCACTTCCTCCTGGAAGTCGGACGAAGCGCCGCAAAAGAGTTATAAAAAGATCATGGTACTTGGAATCCTCAACCAGAAAGACCGCACTTTGAGGGAACAGCTTGAAAAACAATTGGCTTCCAACCTCAATAGCAACGGCTATTCCGCAACTTCCGCCATGGAAGAGTACGGCCCCAAGGCGTTTGAAAAGATAAAAGAAGAAGATATCGCAGAGAAGCTGAAATCCAGCGGATATGATGCGGTGATCACCACGGTTTTACTTGACAAATCCAAGGATCAGTATTATCAACCAGGCAGAGTGAGTTATCAGCCTATCGGCATCAGGCGTTTTGGCAGGTATTATACCACTATTTATGACAGGGTTTATGACCCGGGTTATTACACTAATTCGACCCAGTATTTCCTGGAATCGAACATGTATGATATCCAGTCGGGAAACCTGATATATTCTGTACAAAGCAAGGCTGCTGATCCATCTTCCATTGCTACGCTGGGAAAGGATTACAGCAAGAAGATCGTAAAGGATCTGAAGGAAAAGCAAGTGTTGAATTGACGACCGACCACCGATGACCGGCCACGGACAACAGACCACAGTAAGTCCTCTCTAAATGGGAGGACTTTTTGTTGGCATCAATTGCCCCGGACTTAAGTCCGGGGCAATTGATGCTGATAATATTTTAATAATTTTTTTCCTACGAAATAATAGATAGCTTCGGAGAAAGATTGCAAAGATGAATTTGAATTTAAAAGGAAGGAATGCCCTGGTTTGCGGTAGTACACAGGGATTAGGATTTGCCAGCGCTGTTGAACTGGCATTGATGGGTGCCAATGTGATATTGATGGCACGTAATGAAGATAAATTAAAAGATGCATCTGCCCGGCTGGATACTTCGCTGGGACAAACACATCGCTACCTCGTAGCTGATTTTTCGGCGGCACATAATGTTCAGGCCGCCATCGACGGTTTTGATACCGTGGAAACTCCCATTCATATTCTGGTAAACAATACCGGCGGGCCTGCAGGTGGGCCGGCGCAGTCTGCAAAAACGGAAGCTTTTCTCGAGGCTTTTGAAAGCCATTTGCTTTGCAACCATATATTGATGCAGGCGGTTGTGCCCGGTATGAAAATTGCGGGATTTGGCAGGATCATCAATATCATTTCCACTTCGGTGAAAATTCCGCTGGCGGGATTGGGTGTGAGTAATACGATCAGGGCGGCAGTGGCGAACTGGAGCAAGACATTGGCGACAGAACTTGGATCGTTTGGAATAACTGTAAATAATGTATTGCCGGGTTTCACTAAAACGGTGCGTGCTGATTATGTGATTGAAAAGAAAGCAAAAGATTCTGGAAAAACTGAAGATGAAGTGCTGAAGGACCTGGTGGCTGAAATTCCTGCGGGAAGGATCGGTCAGCCGGAAGAATTTGGCGCTGCGGTAGCTTTCTTATGTTCGCCGGCAGCAGCTTATATCAATGGGATAAATTTACCCGTGGATGGAGGGAGACTTGGATGCCTGTAATATCGTCTAATCAGTATTAGTTACTAAAAACTATATTTATCATTTAAAAACAACAAAAACATGAAAATTACAAAAACGCTGATGGCGCTTGCCATTTTGTTGACGCTTGGATTTGCAGGCTGTAAGCCAAAAGATGCAGATATCAAAGCGAATGTTGAAACCGCGTTAAAAGCCAATCCGGATGCATCGAACGTGACTGTTTCGGTAAATGAAGGAGTTGCTACCATCAGCGGTGAAGTGAAAGACGACGCTACCAAAGCCGCTGTGGAAGCAGCTACTAAAGGAGCAAAAGGTGTAAAGAGTGTTGTGAATAACACGACCGTTCCTGCACCGGTTGTTGTAGTTCCTGAACCAGCTTCGGTTACAACTGCGCTGGATGAAGCTACCCAGCAAAAAGTGAAAGATGGCCTGAAAGACATCAAAGGTGTAACAGTAACTTTCTCCGCCGATAAAGCGTTGCTTGAAGGGGAAGTAACTGCTGCCAACAGGATGAAGATCATGCAGATCCTCGCTGCCGCAAAAGTAAAATCGGATGTTTCCAAACTTACTGATAAAAAATAACCTCACTTTTAAATATTATCATAATGGCTTTACAAGATAAATATGCAGAATTGCTGCAAACTGCCAACACACTTGGCGTTGACAACCTGGCTGTAGCTGAAAAAGACGGAACGCTTCATGTTAGCGGTACCGCAAAAAGCACCGCCGATTACGATGCACTCTGGGCATTGTACAATAAGATCGATCCGAATATGGCAAGCGGCGATCTGATGATGAACATCGACATCAAAGCGGATGCCGGCGCTTCATTGAAAGTGACTACCGATTCAACCAACCTCAACATCCGCAGCACTCCAAGCACCGAAGGTGATATCGTGGGCAAAGCGGCTCACGGTGAGATTGTTACACTCGTTGAAAAGACTGATGACAGCTGGTGGAAGATCAAGACGAAAGATGGTGAGGAAGGGTATGCATATGCGCAGTATTTGTCTCCGGAATAAATAAGAATAAGAAATAAGGAATAAAAAATAAGGAATAAAAAAGTAAGGAACTTCACTCAGAACGAACTTACTTTCTTATTCCTTATTTTTTATTCCTTATTTATATTGCTATCTTCTCGTTGACCACTTTCAATATCTCCGCTTCCAGCGCAATCGTTTTATCTTCTATCGCTTTGCCTTTTGCAATGATATCCGCGACAAAATCTTTATCGTTATAGCCGGCTGCATTGATGCGTACATTCATGAAAGCGCCCATTACAGCGCTTCTTGCGCAAAGTGCACCTACACCTGCATCTGATACTGAATTAGGGTTTCCGGTCTCTGCCATCGCTTTTATCACTTCCATACTTTCGTAAGCCGCGTTCATTACTTTGAAAGGTATGTCGATGGCAAACCTGGTAGCATCCTGTATGGCTTTCGTTCTGGCTGCTTTTTCCGCATCACTGCTTTTGGGCAGACCGAATGCTTCCATGATCTGGTTGAATGCTTTGGTATCCGCATCCACCAGTTTTGTCAGTTCATTTTTATAAGACTGGCCTTTTGCAGCCCAATTGCTGAATTCTTCCCAGCGATCGTCCCAGCCTGTTTTATGGCTGCTCAGATTTGCGACCATCGTTGCCAGGGAAACACCCAATGAGCCTATGTATGCGGCGATAGACCCTCCGCCTGGTGCCGGGCTTTCGCTGGCTGTTTCATCTGCAAAATCGGACAATGTCATACTCACCAGTTTGCTGTCGGCTTTGTTTGCCAACATGTATTCGATGATCCTCTTTTCCGGATTGAAAGGACCGAGTTCATCCAGGCCCATTGATTTTATCGCGATGCGGATCAGTTCTTTTTCGCTGACACCGACAGAGCGTTGTTGTTTGCGCAAAAAATATTCCCCTGCATCAAGCATAGCTTTGAGCGGTATCAGGCCCACCAGTTCGCTTCCCGTAACACGTATCCCGCGTTCGTTTCCTTTTTTACAAACTTCATCAAACGCGATGTGGACCGGGGTTACATTGATATTGGTAAGATTAATGGAAATCTGTGCGATACCATATTCTTCGATGAACCAGCCGATCGCTTTCACACTTTTCAGGCTGCCGGGAACATTCACAGGATTCCCATTTTCATCCTTCACCGGTTTGCCATCCACTTTTTTTACCCTGCCCGCTTCGCGGATATCAAATGCAATGGCGTTGGCACGACGGGTGGAAGTGGTATTCAGATTCACATTGTAAGCGATCAGGAAATCACGGGCACCAATGACAGTTGCACCGCGTTTTGCATCAAATATTGCAGGGCCGAAATCGGGCTTCCATTCCGGCTGAACGATCTTTTTTGCAAAGCCTTCGTATTCTCCGGCCCGGATAATTGAAAGATTATTTCGTGATGTATCCGGCTGTGCAGCTTCATACAAATAAACGGGCAACAAAAGTTCTTCGCCTACCCGTTTAGCCAGCTGCTGTGCATATTTTACCGTTTCTTCCATACTGATATTCGCAATAGGTATGAGCGGACAAACATCGGTAGCGCCCATTCGTGGATGCTCCCCTTTGTGTTTGCTCATATCGATAAGCTCACCTGCTTTCCTGATAGCCCGGAACGCAGCTTCTATCACATTCGCGGGCTCTCCTACCATAGTTACTACGGTACGATTGGTCGCTTTACCGGGATCTACATTCAGCAGTCGTACACCTTCTACAGCTTCTATTTCCGCCGTTATCTGGTTGATGATATTGAGGTCATTCCCCTCGGAAAAATTTGGAACGCATTCGATTAGTTGCATATATGGTTAGTTTAGAGATTAGGGTTTAGAGATTAGGGTTTAGGGTTTAGAAAAGTTTATGGCCGTCCTTCTAACCCCTAAACCCTAATCTCTAACCTCCCCTCCTATCATCACTTTATCCACCAGGTTGCTTCCAAAAGCATAAGGCAGGTAAGCGAGTGAAGGGATTGGTTTTGTAAAAATAAGATCTGCTCTTTTGCCGATGGTGATACTACCGGTACTTTCCTGCAATTCCATCGCGAAAGCGCCATTGATGGTAGCTGCATTGATGGCTTCTTCAGGCAGCATTTTCATCTGTATGCAACTCAGCGCCACTACCAGGTTCATATTTCCGCTTGGGGATGAACCGGGGTTGAAATCGCTGGCGAGCGCAATGGCTGCGCCTGCATCTATCAGCTGGCGGGCAGGCTGAAAAGGCATCCGCAGAAAAAAAGCTGCTGTTGGTAATAATGTTCCAATGCTTTGCGAAGCGCTGATCAGGCGAATATCTTCCTCCGTCATCGTTTCCAGATGATCCATTGAAACTGCATTAAGTGCAATACCAGCTTCAATTCCGCCGATTGAATTTAATTGGTTCACATGGAGCTTTGGCTTTAATCCATATCGTAAACCAGCTTTGCAAATGGTTTCCATTTCTGCCGGAGAGAAAAAACCTGTTTCGCAAAATACATCAATGTAATCCGCCAGTTTTTCCGCAGCTATGGCCGGCAACATTTTGTCAACGATCAGTTGAATGTATCCTGAATGATCTTCCTTATACTCTGAAGGAAAAGTATGCGCCCCAAGAAAAGTGGATTTAATGCTCAAGGGAGATTTTTCCTTTAGTCTTTTAATCACCCTGAGCATTTTCAATTCAGCATCTAACGTTAACCCGTAGCCGCTTTTTATTTCGATGGAACCAGTACCAAGCTTCGAAAGTTCTTCCAGCCTTTTCCAGGCATCGTTGAATAACTGATCTTCGGTAGCATCGTTCAGTTTCTTTGCAGAATTTAGTATGCCCCCGCCTTTCGCCGCTATTTCCGCATAAGTAGCGCCTTTGAGTTTGTCGATAAATTCGTCTTCGCGGCTTTTTGCAAATACTATATGTGTATGGCTGTCGCACCATGCCGGCAAAACATATTGCTGATGCGCTTCTACCACATGCTTTGGCAGTTGAGGAACCAGCGATTCCAGCTCATACATATTTCCATAAGAAGCAATGATGCCATCCTCGATCAGGAGAAAAGCATTTTCGATATAAGGAAGATCTGCCAATGCTTTCCCGCGAAGCAATTCATTTTTTTCGCGGCAACCCGCCAATACAGCGATATTTATGATAAGAGTTGTCATCGGTTGTGCTAAAGTTTTTCAAATAATTCTTTGCCGAAAGTTTCCAGCGAAGGATCACGGGCGCCCATCAGCAGAAGGATGGAACTGCCGTCGAGATGCGGTTTTACTGCATCCAGTAAATCATTTCTATTTTCAACAAAAAAAGCCTGTTTGCCCAATGCTTTAATATCATTGATCAGATCGTTCGCCGAAATATCTTTCACTGCCGTTCCCCCGGCATAAAAGATCTCACTCATCCATATCTCATCCTGGGGCCTGAGTACGGCTGCTATTTCTTTTACAAAATCATTGCGTAAAAATCTCGTGGGGCCGTAACCGTGAGGTTGAAACCAGGCGACCACTTTATCGGCAATCGGTTGACAGGCTTCAATACTTTTGGCACATTTCACCGGATTGTGTGCATAATCATCAATCACCCACACATTATTTTTTTGCCCTAACACCTGGTGCCTTCTGTAGATCCCTTCATAATCTTTCAGCGCGGCTGCGCAGATCTCCAGGCTTACGCCTAATTGATTGGCGACAGTAGTGGCGGCCAAAGCATTTTCCATATTGAGTTTGCCGACAGTATTCAAAGAAAAATTTACCCCGTTGATCAGGAAAGAAATCGTGAGCCCTTCCTGCACAAATGCGGTGGCTTTATAACCTGCTTCGGAATCGATGGAAAGTGAAAAATCGTTTTCAATATTCACCGATAATTCTTTGGCGTAAACATTCGATTGATTGACCACAAAAAGTTGTGTACTATTTTGTTTGAATGTATTGAAGATACTCATCAGTTCATCTATCTCCTGGTGATCCTTATCGATATTCAGCAGCAGCCCAACTTCGGGATGATATTGCACGATGGATCCATCGCTTTCGTCTGCTTCAATGATCAGCCAATCACCCAATCCTGTTTTTGCATTACCGATCTTTCCTTCACGGATGATGCTTACTAATCCTGCACCGCTGATTATACTGGGTTGCAGGCCGGCTTTTTCCATGATCTGAAATAACATGGCGCTGGTAGTACTTTTTCCGGATGTACCGCCAACGGCGATCGTCTTTTTACTGGCAGCGATGATTGCTAAAAGTTCGCTTCGTTTGATGATCTGTATACCCAACGACTTTGCTTTCTGTACTTCCGGAACGGTATCTTCTACCGCCGTCGAAACTACAACGAGTTCTGTCTGGGGTGTAATGCCTTCGCCATTTTGCAGAAAACATGAAATGCCTGCATCTTCGAGCTTTTGTTTGGTTTCATTGGGCATATCCGGCAAAAAATACCGGTCGCTTCCACTCACTGTTTTACCGGCTCCCTGCAGATATTGCGCAATGGCGCTCATTCCAGTACCTGCGACACCTATAAAAAAAACATTACTGAAATCGTTGATCGTACTAACCATGTTGTCCGTTTAAAGTTGCAATTTAAGGGAAATAAAACCGTTTTCATTTATGTTCCCTTTAACAGAAATGAGCCTCAATTTTGTAATAACCACGAAGGCTCAAAGACACAAAGAAGCACAAAGATGAAAATTTCTCTCTTTGTGAAACTTAGCGACTTGGCGAGTTTGTGACTTCATCATTCTTTGCAGCCTTTTAACAGGTTTGCCTGATCTCCCGGACTGATCATTTCGTTTGTACAAAAAAAATTTTATGAAATTTCTTTTAGCCATCATTGCCCCATTTTTAATGATCTCCTGCGGGCAGTTTCAAAATAACGGTTCTGCCAAAATCCAGGTTGCCAGTATGGAGAAACCTTCGGGTAATGAATCTGTAGCCACATTCGCCGAAGGATGTTTCTGGCATACGGAGATAGTTTTTCAAAGCCTGGAGGGTGTACGTGATGCGGTTTCGGGTTATGCCGGTGGTACCACTACCGACCCCGATTACGAATCTGTGGCCGAAGGAAACACAGGACATGCGGAAGCGGTGCAGGTGTATTACGACCCATCAAAGATCTCGTATGCGGAATTAGTGGAAGCATTTTTTGCCAGCCAGGATCCGACCACCGCCAACAGGCAGGGAAATGATGTGGGTAGCGAATACCGTTCTATCGCGTTTTACAGAAATGATAAAGAAAAAGCCATCATCCAGGCGGAAATTAAAAAACTGACGGATGAAAAGAAGTATGCGGATCCAATCGTAACTGAAGTTGTTCCTTTTACACGATTTTACAAAGGCGAAGATTATCATCAGGAATATATCAGCCGTCATCCGGAAAACCCGTATGTGCAGAATGTTTCTATTCCTGATTTTGCAGCTTTCAAAAGGGGATTCAGGGGGAATTTTAAAAAATAGAGCGGATCTCTGCAAAAAAAGACTCTCTGCGATGAAGCAACCATTCTTTAACCGCATACAACATAAGTTGAAGAAGCTTCAAAGAGATAATATTATAATACATTTATTTCTTTTAAATAATCGTATTGAAGATCTTCGTGTAAAGTGAGCACGGCTTTATTGATCTTTTTAATTTGTGCAGCATATAGGTTCTGAAGCTGCACACTTTTTTTATAATCGATCTTCAGCGCTTTCATTTCCTTGCAAACAAAAATGAGGAGCTCGATCTCAGTGGTAGTTTCATCGCTGTATTTGATGTATTTGCCTGCAGTGCGGACAATCTTACGAAGGTTCTTTTTGGCGACGTAAAGGTTACGGGTATTGACTTCTGTAAAAAGTTCTTCCAACATTTCTTTTACCTCTCCGATATAATGTTGCTCATCATTCGCCTCAAACAACAGGTAACCTGCCAGCTCTTTAGTTTCTTTCTTGAATTTTATCAGCCGAAGGCAAAGCTTTACCAATTCGTCATGCGGCAATGTTTCGATTTCATTTTTGATCTCTTTTACAGATGCTGTTTTCATAACACAAAAATACAAGGTTCAAAAGGTTTAAAAGTTCAAGAGGTTCAAAAGGTTGTATTCTAATGAACTGTAATCACGTTTTGAACCTCTTGAACTTTTAAACCTTTTGGACTTTTCTAAACGAAAAAAACCTTCTTTCGAAGGTTTTTCATAGTAAGGGGGTTACTATTGATTTTAAGTCGGTCTTTAAATAGGTATTAGCAACGGAGCTTTCTTAGGATTTGGATAAAATTTCTATAACAAATATGAAACTAATTCAGTTACCAAAGTGTAGCGTGTTTTGGAAATGAGTGTAGTTTTTATTCTAGTGCATTTTACTACGTATTTTTACGAATTGTAATGTTATGCACACCAGTGGATTAAGTTTTTTTGAAGCGGATAAATGTCGTTTCGTAATATTGCAACGAAACCAAAAAATGCTATGAAAAGAATAATTTCTTTAACAATCGTATTGATCTTATCGGTTGTAATGTGCTCCGCACAGTTTTACAAATCCATTTTGCCCTCCCCCGCTTTTTCCGATTCGCTGAATAAGATCGTGAAAGATTTCCGTTCCAATTATTACAATATCCAGGGAGATGTGGTGAGTGAACAGGATGATGTTGATGTATATAAATCCAGTAGCAGCCTGCCGGGAGCATTGGAATGTTTCGTCTACCGCTTTCATTCGGTGCAGGATACTTCGGCGAGCCTGCAGGCCATCATGTACAAAGGCGAAAGTTATAAAGAAGCTGCACGCATCTATCGGAATACTTTCAGGCTGGTAAACAAAACAAAATTACATCTTAATACTTCCGGCGGAAGTTTCAATGGGAACCTGGAAGAACCAACAGAGAATCTGCGTTTCGCATCCAGCCATTTAAAAGCGAACAGTAGTGATGTGGCCTATAAAAATTTTGTTGCTGAAATTGAAATGGTGAATAACTACACCGGCTGGGAAGTAAGATTGAACTTACACAATAAAAAAGATGACAGGGATAAATACATTCAGTAATGAAGGATTAAGAATGTAGCGAGAAGATAATTTGTGAAGAAAAACAATATATAGCCGCTAAGTGATACCTGGCGGCTTTTCTTTGACCTTTGCGTGAAAACTATGCTTTGCGCAATAATTCGCTGGCTTTCTCCAGATCCGCTGAAACACCGTAGATATAATTGAACTGGTCGATCACAGATTTACTTTCTACCAGTATTTGTTTGGTTGCTGTTTCCAACTGGCCTTGCAATAATTCTTCTTTTCGTTGCGCCAGCAAAAGCTCTGCATGGTCATTGATCGCATCCAATGCATTACGATCGGCTTTTTGAATGTCTCCTTCTTTTTGTTGAAGATGATGGATAGCGTTGGAAAAATTCAGCTGTGTGTTATCTATCACCGGTTGCAGATCGGCAGAACGGAATTTACTTTGCCTCACATTTAAATAATAAGATAAGGTGGCAAAATGTGAGGTCATGATATGGCTTAGCACTACAAACTGATGTATATGTTCGATGCCTTTCTGAAATCTTTTTGGTTCCGATAACATCCTGTTGAACGCATCAGAAACATTTGCCAGTTCAGTAAGCACATCGCGGCGCACGATCCTGAATTGCTGCTTCGGAAGCTCCGTATTTGCGCAGAATACGCCCGACACCATCGCATAATATTTTTTATTTGCTTCCAGCATTTTTACCATGAAGGAGCGAATGGATTCGTGTTCCCAGGCAGGCACAAAAAATATGCTGGCGATGAACGCGATGGCCGAGCCGATTGCGGTATCTACGAGGCGATCTTTCAATACCACCTGGATCGTATCGGGATATAACATGTGAAAGAAGATCACGAGATAAGGGGTCATGGTAAGTACGCTGATAAAATAATTTGTTCGCAGGAAAGCATAACAGGTAGCCATAAACGCGATCATGATCACAAACAAAGCTGTCTTATCAGTAACAGAATAAAGTATCGCCACGCCGATAAAAATACCGAGCAAGGTACCGATCAGCCTGTCAGAATTCCGTTTCTTGGTCAGACTGTAAGCGGGTTTAAGGATCACTACAATGGTAAGCAATATCCAGTAACTATGGCCGATAACAAATGCGAGTGAAATGATATACCCTACGAGCAAAGCCAGAGCAACCCTTAATGCATGGCGGAAAATATTCGAACGGAAGTTGAGATTGTTGAATAAGATGGCCGGGCGGATATCCTGCGAAGCAGCATAGTTGCTCTGGTCGATGGAATCTGCATTGGCCTTTTGGATCTTTTTATCATAACTGGTGTAATAATGAAGGCCATTTATTTTTTCGGTAAGATGCTGCAGATTGTTGATGATACGTCCAAGGCTGACGAACTGCTCCACATTTTCCTCCGACATAAAATTCAGGCGCAATGCTTCATAAGCGGTTTTTATTTCCCGAAAAGAAACAAGATTCTCATCCGTTCCACGGGAATGAAGCCCACTCTTAACTGCCAGCCCTACATCGTTCAATTCTTCTGAAAGAGCGATGATCTGCCGCTGGATCATCTCGAGAATACCGGTTTCATCGAATTGTTTGTGAAGCACACGATAGTCCTGGAAGGCAGTCATGATACTTTCAAAAAGTTCCGCCACATCAATGTAGATCTTCAGCAGCACACGTCCTGTGTGTGTAGATTCTTTAGTGATAGCGCGGGTTTTAAACAATATCTCACTGAGCAGGCTTTGTTGTGTCTGCACATTCACCTGTTGCTGCAACAAAAGCTGATAGGTCTTTTCATAAGCAGGATCGTGTTTGTAAAAAGCGCTTCTGATACGGAAATAAGTGCCGATATCTATGATAAAATCTCCCAATATCTGTTGGATGATCTTGTAGGGCCGGATGCTGTAAAGCAATAAACTGAAAAGCATATACCACACACCACCTGCCAGAATATAAAGTGCATTGAGCCAAATCTCCACCCCATGCTTTGGGGTCTGCAGGCTTAATATCATCACCAGCAATGCAGCGATACCAATTGAAGAAGTGCGTATACCGTATACCGTTAGCATGGAAAAAAAGAAGCCGAAAACGAAGATAAGTATCCCCAAAAGCAACTGCGAGCCGGCAGCATAACACACAATAATGACTACCGCTGTAATGATCAGGTTACAAAAGAACATTCCGTTTAACCGGTGATGTACCGGGCCCGGGCTATCGGTAACGCTCACGCAGAGTGCCCCAAGAGAGACTACAAAGCCGATATTCAGCAAATTAAAATAACTGAGTATAAGCGCCGGAAGTACTATCCCCACTGTGTTGCGGATGCCCTCACTTAAATAGCGGCCATTAACAAAATTTTTGTATGTGTCTAATTGATTCAATTGATCGGGCTAATATCAACAAAATTGCATTAAAGTTTGCAGACCGGCAACACCTGTATTTCATTTAATATTCATAACATCCGATGCGCTATGATTTTAAGCCTTTAAAAGATCAATTGTAAAAAGAAATTTTTTACGATTCAGAGTTTGGCACAGTTTTCTCAATACATGGTTTCATAATCTTAAACAGCATAATATAAATCTACGATCATGAAAAAGGTAATACTCGCAATCGCTATAGCGACATCGTTTATAGCTTGCAAAGGAAAAACAGACACAAAACTTGATTCTAATAAGGATCTCATATTATTGAGTGATTCAGCCAGGCAAGGCAGTTATCTTACTGATACGGGTGTAGTGGCTACAGCAGCTACCAGGAATGCAGATAATGTTACGAACACAGCTCCAAAAAGAAATAATAATTCTTCTGCTTCTTCAGGCAGCAATAATAATTCTTCCGGCAACAATGGTTCAGCAACCAGTTCTTCCAGTAATACCGGTACTTCTACCGCTGCTGCTCCGCAGAAGAAAGGTGTAAGTAAAGCCGCCAAAGGCGCCATCATTGGTGGTGTAGGTGGTGCGATCGTTGGTGGTGTAGCCAGCAAAAGTGGTAAAGGCGCTATTATTGGCGGTGTAGTGGGCGCGGCAGGTGGTTATATCATTGGCCGTAGTAAGGATAAAAAAGATGGCAGAGTAAAACAGTAATCCATTCAATTCCATTTAAACAAATAAATTAATTGCCCCGGGTTAAAACCCGGGGCAATTAATTTATAGACACTTTATTTTTATCCTTAATTTTGAGCCATGTCAGCATGTAATTTTAATATCGCATTCTCCGGATCACCGGAAGAAGTATTTCAGAAAGCAAAAAAAAGCGTGGAAAGCCAAGGCGGAACCTTTACAGGTGATACCAATGGCGGCAGCTTTGAGCTAAGTATTTTCGGCAATTCAATCAGCGGCGGATATACCGTTTCTGGAAGTGAATTGAATGTAGTGATCGAGGAAAAGCCTTTCCTGGTGCCGTGTTCGATGATTGAGAGCTTTTTGCAAAAACAATTAGCATAGTGAATGGTGAATAGTCAATGGTAAAACCCTGGAACCTTGGAATTTCTCAGGAAATACTTCTTCTCTTAAAGTTTATATTTCTGAATTTAAAGAATTCTTCAAACAGATATTCTTCAAAGGTTTGACCATTGACCATTGACTATTCACCATTCACTCAAAGCATCATCTTCACCACCATCTCCTTCATCAGCATCGCTCCTGATGAACCGCTATCTCCTACCCCGATACTTTTCAGATTGTAATGATGTAATAACAGCAATATCCGCTCAAGGCCGCTGTAGCCATAGTTTTTCATCATGTCTTTTGCCTGCTGTAACGAATTGCTGTTGAAATAAAACAGGGGCTTCAAAGCGTTGTCACTTTTATCATTCATCCCATATACTGTATATACTTTGCTGAAATTGGCGTATAGCGCAGGCAGCGCCATCTGTATCGGGACAGCCTTGGGATTACTTTCAAAATAATTAATGATAGTGATGGCTTTTACCAGGTCTTTGCGGGCAATGGCTGCCTGTAATTCAAAGACATTATATTCCTTGCTGATACCGATGTATTTTTCGATATCATCTTCATCGATCATTTTCTTTCCTTTGAGGTTGACGGAAAGTTTATCAATTTCATTGGCAATGCGGCTGAGATCGTTGCCGATATGCTCTTCCAGCAATGCTACCGATTTTGGCTGGATACTGTATCCTTTCCCCTTTACCATTTCAGCGATCCACTCCTGCACTTTTCCTTCCTTGATCTTGGCAGAAACAAACACTTCTGCTTTCGCCTGCAAGACTTTATAAAGCTTTGTGCGTTTATCCAGTGTCTTTCCTTTGTAACCCACTACAAATATGGTAGAATCCAGTGGCGCAGAAACATACGCTTCCAGCTTATCGATATCTTTCATGTGTTGTGCTTCCTTGAGCAGCACCACTTGTTTTTCGGCAAACATCGGATAACGCTTGCAGGCATTCATCACCGAAGCCCAATCTGCATCACGTCCGTAAAAGACCGTCAGGTTGAAAGAAGCTTCCGATTCCGGCAACAATTCATGCTCCGCATAATTCATGAGCTGATCTATGTAATATTCTTCTTCTCCTTCGAGCCAATAAACCGGTTTGAAAGATTTTTTCTTCCAGCTCCCCAAAATTTTTTCTGCACTCATAAAACGCTGAATTTCTGACTTATATTAAACTAAAACAGCTTAAATTTAGGCTATAATTTTCTTTTTGGCATAGTTTTGGAAATCAACTAGCGAAATTGAAATAAAGTTCAAAATTATCCAATATCGTTTGAAACTTTACTTGTTTTTGAAATAAGATTATTAACTACAATAAAATCTACCTATTATGGCTTTCGAAAATTTTCCAGAGGCTGAAAAAACTCCAAGAGAAGTAAGCTCAACAACAACGAACAAATCTAACACCCGTGCTATTTTAACCGGTGTTCTGGTAGCTGCCTTACTTGGTACATGGGGCTACATCATCTATGATAAGAATCAAAAGAAAGAAGAGATCGCTCAGAAAGAAACTGTGATCGCTACTACATCTACACAACGTGATGAGTTGCAGAAAGAACTGGAAGATGCGGCTATGCGTTATGACATGCTGAAAACTTCCAACTCTAAAAAAGACAGTTCCATTACTGCAAAGGATAAAGATATCGAAGAAAAAAGGGCCCGTATCGCAGGTTTGCTGAGCAAAGTAAATGCTACACAGGCTGAATTGAGCGAAGCTAAATCATTGATCGCTTCATTGAATGGTGATATCGAAGGATACAAAAATCAGGTTGAGATCCTCCAGGGACAAAAGATCCAGTTGACCCAGGAAAAAGCGGTAGTAACAGCTCAGCGTAATAAAGCGTTGAAAGATTACGATTCTACCACTGTTGTGATCAAAGAAAAAGAAGACATGATCAATGTAGGTTCCACCCTGCAGGCTTCAAACTTCAATATCATTGGTATCAATGAAAAAAATAACGGCAGGGAAAAAACAACTTCTACCGCTAAAAGGGTGGATAAATTGAGGATCAGTTTTGACCTGAACGAAAACATGCTTGCACAGAGCGGAAACAAAGAAGTGTATGTATGTGTAACTGCACCAGACGGCACTCCGGTAGCTGTTGAAGCATTGGGTTCAGGTACTTTCAGCACAAGGGATGGCGAACAAAAACCATTTACTCAGAAACTGGATGTTAACTATACTCAAAACAAAAAACAGAACGTGAGCTTTGATTGGAAACCAAATTCAAACTTCATGACTGGTAACTATAAGATCGAAGTTTTCAACAACGGATTTAAAGTTGGAGAAGCTTTCAGGCCTTTAAAAAAAGGTGGGCTTTTTAGCTAATTTAAAATCCAACAAATCCTATCTACAAAGACCCGGCCTTCAATTAAATACAGAGTTACAGGAACAATATATCAAATCCAATATTATTACAAATGCGGCTATTTTGGCCGCATTTGTAATTTAATTACGAATTGGCAATTACGAGTTACGAATGTGGAGCAGAGATCGATGCGAATAAAAGAATCGCCGATTCGTAATTCATAATTGTCAATTCGTAATTTTTTAGAATAGTGCTCTAATCGACGCCCTCCCCGTATGCACCGTCTGCGCTGTACCAGGCTTACGCCCTTCGTATTGCAGGCTCATCTCGATATTCCCACCAAGGCGTTTGGTATATTCAGCATTCCATAAATAATTTTTCCCGGGCAAAAGTCCGTCGAGCAGAATGTAGCCGACCGTAGTGTTTGCTGCACCAGGATAGGCTTTGAAGCCGATCTGGTTGTAAGTAAATTTAAGGTTGATGCTGCTGCTGGCAAGAATATTATACTTCAATTCTGTTGTTAAAGCATTATTGATGGCCCTTTCCATGGAATCGATACGATTCCTTTTTTGAGAATAGGAATAAGCAAGGGTAGCACGCAGATTTGATTTATAAACATAAGTTATATTCGGCTCTACATAATTCTGCAATACATCATAGTTCCTGTTATCAAATTTTGCAGAGCTGGTACTAAGTTCATTGGTAGTTTGCTTCAACACAAAATTACTTACAAAATTCCTGTTGAGGTTAACCCTTATCTTACCGGTAAGATTATTCAGGCTACGGCTTTCGAAACCATAGGCCAGTATCGACTTTGCGGATGATTTGCTATGCGTGAATTCAAAGCCCCACCTGGTACTGGTACGGTTGTAAAAATAAGTATTGGAAAAATATGAATTCAACGTGATCAGAGTAGTATCCACCAATTTCTGACTGAAAGGGTTGAAAAGAAAATTCCCATCCGCGATATTTTTTTTGCTGATCTGCAAAGCTGAGCTGGTATTACTTCGTAACAATATTTTTTTAAACCCACGGGTACTTGTCGCCGGATCAAGTATGGCTTTCGGATCAAGATTGAAGCTATAATTGAACTGCAGGTAATTCGCTTTTACATACTGGCTGCCCGGCGTAAATACCCGAATGTATTTTCGTTGATCCTGGTAAATGGCTTCTTCAAATTCATTGAGCTCCGGGATACCGTTATTGTTATAATCGATCCAGGTATATTGCCCCTGCCCCGCCGTCACTTCTACATAGCTGTATTCACGCTTTTGTTCCTGCCCGCTGCCAATCTCATATAACATATTTCCATTGAGAAAACCTTTGAATTCATTGATGAAATATTCAGCACGCCCCAATACACTGTTATCTTCTTTTTGCCGGCTCAAAGTTGGATCAATAATATGCAGACTGCGGTAAGTAAGATTGAATTTGAACTGGTGCCTTTCATTTTTTAAAAGCTCCGTATTGAAGTTGATATTGTTGCTACGGTCAGCCTGCTTCAATTCAGTCTTTGTTGGCAACAGATCATTCCTACGGAAAAATGAAAGCCCCCATTTGTTCAGTTTGGTTACATCCGAACGAAGATAAAATTCATACACATTAAATCCGAAGCTGGTAAGATTAAGCGTATCGGCCAGTTTATCACGCAATTTATTGAACTCGCCTATGTAACTGATCCCCGTTTCCATCTTGCGGAATTTCACCAACTGTTTTTTAAAGTCAAGTGTTGGCCTGAAGAAATCGCCTTTGTTGATCCGGCTGTCGAAAAAAGTATAACTGATATTATCCGTGAGTTTCCATCCTTTTATATCGCTGAAATAGCTCAACGTTTGGCGGTATCCTTTGTAACCATCGCTCCTGCTGTAATTCACGGCCTCATAACGCAGGTTATTTCCCTTCTTATCGCTCAGCCTTGCAGAAGCATTGATCAATTGTTCATCAGCAATTTCAGCATTGTATGGCAAACTCCAGTCGCGGTAAAACTCCACGTTGCGTAGCCTTTCCAATGCTTTAAACTTACGTTCCACGTATTCATATCCTACAATTGTCTGAAGATAAAGTTGCCGGCCGGACAGGCGAATTTTTGTAGAATCATTCTGCAAAGAAAATTTTCCGGCAAGTCCGCGGTCATTGCCTTTATCTTTAGTTGCAAAAAGATTTACATCGTAATTGCTCATCGCCAGTTCACCTTTGAACAGTGTATTAGGGCGCAATAAATATTCAGTACCTACGGTAAAAACCTGCAGTTGCTTAGGAGTCACCAGCAGCGTTACCGGTTCCCAATCTCCCTGCGGTTGCCCGGAAGCGTTAGGCTGCACCCAGGCGAATAGTTTCCCGTTCGTTGCATTCAATACCTGAACATAATTTCCCCTTCCGGTACCGAGGTACGTGAAAGCAAGGCTGTATAAGACTTGTGTAGGATCGGCAGACTGTACGAAAATAGAATCATGCTGTGTTACATTATTAAGCGTATCTATTTTTTTATATAAAATTTTCCCCAACGAAAAAGTATCTCTTACAGCACTTTGGTAAAATGCATCATTGAGGCTATCACCAACACTCGCCAGGAACTGTTTTTGTTTGGTATCCAACGTCTGATCAATGGAAGAATTTTTTGCGTCAGTGTTGGAGTAAGCCCCGAGGTAAACATTCAGCTTCTTACCCACTTTGATCTCATCACTGACATAGATCTGTGAGTTCAGATAATTTCTATCTGCATATTCAAATTCTACCTGCACCCTGCTATCCTTGGTGATCATTCGTTTAGGCGTAAACGTTAGTTCGGCAGTATTGTAGTTGATCACATAATCCTGGTCTTCTCCCCGCTGCAGCAATTGTCCGTCGAGAAACACTCTTTCTGTTCCGGCAAGGATCACAAAATAAAATTCATTATTAGCTCCCGAAAGCCTGTAAGGGCCTTGATTTCCTTCAAGTGTGGTGAGCACGTTACGGGTAAATTTGCCTTTTGCAATAGCGCCACTTAACAAAAGAGAATTGGAAACATTTTTCCCTATCTTATTGTCGGTGATAAATGAAACACCCTGTAATCGTTTGTAAAAATTCAAAAAGTAATTCTTGCTTTGCCGGATATCAATATCACCAAAATTGACCTGCCAGTTCCGTTTTTTTATCTGCAGAAATATCCTGTCAAAGTCACGCAGATCCTGGGTATTCCCATCAGGTTGTATCGGAATATTGTTATCCGTTACGGCTGCTGTGAGTTCAAGGCTATCGCCGATAAAACCATTCAGCTGAAGATTCATCGTACTATTCACCACGGCATCCTGGCTATTGCCGAAAGAAATTGCCCGTCCAAAACTACCTTCGGTGTGAATGGTCCCAAAATCAAGGAATGGGTTGCCGCTCTGCCTGGAAGCTGTTTTTACGGTAAATGGTTTTTCCGCCAGGAAATTAAACCGGATACTGTCGTAATTGTAACGGTTGGTGATGGCGTTGAGTTTGTATGGAAAAACACGGTATGCGATGGATACGCTCTCGGAAGCAGGCTTACTATTCCAGTAAATAATGGCGTTCACTTCATCAATGCGGTAGGAAGAAGCAGGCATGCCGGCGATGGAGAACGTTCCCGGCGCAATGCTCATGCTATCGATCTTCTGCGAAGGCATGCGAACCACCAGCGTCTTCTTCCGGAGATTGGATAACGGGTTTACCTGAGCCGACAATATATGTACGAGCATCAAAGCAGCAACAACCAGGTATATCCGTTTAAAATTCAATCTTGTGAGTGTAGTTCTGTGCTTAAAAATAGTATAATTTGCTGGATGCTGGATAATGGATACTAGATGCTAGTCACTGGATACTGGATACTGGTCGCTTATTATTTGTTGCTCCATAAATATTATTGATACTTAATTCTTAAATATCGTAATGAAAAAGGGCATGACTTCAGCTCTCGCAAACGATCCAGCATCCAGCATCCAGCATCCAGTATCCAGCATCCAGATACAAAAATACCTTCCGCCATGCAGAAGGTATTAACGAATTTTATAAACCTTTAGTCTATTCTTCAGAATTCAATTCAGCACTCAGGAATTCCCTGTTCATACGGGCGATATTGCTCACCGAAATCCCTTTAGGACATTCCGCTTCGCAGGCATAAGTGTTGGTACAGTTACCAAAACCTTCCTTATCCATTTGCGCCACCATGTTGAGTACCCTTGTTTCCCTTTCAGGAGCTCCTTGTGGAAGCAATGCCAGCTGACTGACTTTTGCGCTGGTGAAAAGCATGGCGCTACCGTTTTTGCAGGTAGCGACACAAGCGCCGCAACCGATACATGCCGCAGCCATGAAAGCCGCATCCGCGTCTTTCTTATCGATCGGCAATGCATTGGCATCAACAGCATTACCAGTGTTTACGCTGATGTAACCACCAGCCTGGATGATACGATCGAAAGAAGTGCGGTCCACCACCAGATCCCTGATAACCGGAAAAGCCTTGCTGCGCCATGGTTCTACCACAATGGTATCGCCATCCTTGAAAGCACGCATGTGCAACTGGCAGGTAGTATTTTGCTGCCACGGGCCATGTGCCTGTCCATTAATGTACATGCTGCACATACCGCAGATCCCTTCACGGCAATCATGATCGAATGCGATGGGTTCTTTATTTTCTTCAATCAACTGCTCGTTCAATACATCGAACATTTCGAGGAAAGACATTTCTGAAGAAATATTCTTTACCTGGTAAGTCTCAAAACCACCTTTTGCCTTGCTGTTCTTCTGTTTCCACACTTTAAGTGTGAGGTTCATATTGTAATGCTCCATATTGAATTGTTATATGGTTATATTGGTAAATTGTTCCTTTGTTGTAACCGCCTGCTGTCAGCCTGGGCTTGTCGAAGGCAATCTTCCATAACGAAACGCCTTCGACAAGCTCAGGCTGACAATTCGTTACAAATACATCTATTAACTATTTATAACTCCTCTGAGTCGGTTTCACGATCTCAAACTCCAATGGCTCTTTATTGAGCTCCCAGTTGCTTTCCCCCTTATACTCCCACGCCGCCACATAACTGTAATTTTCATCATCACGTTTTGCTTCACCATCTTCTGTCTGGCTTTCTTCGCGGAAGTGTCCTCCACAGCTTTCGTTGCGGTTCAGGGCGTCCTTACACATCAATTCGCCGAGCTCGATGAAATCCGCTACCCTGCCGGCTTTATCCAGTTCGGTATTGAATTCGTTTATTTCTCCAGGGATACGCACATTGCTCCAAAATTCTTTTTTCAGTTGTTGTATTTCCACGATGGCTTCTTTCAATCCTTTTTCATTACGGGCCATTCCGCATTTATCCCACATGATCTTACCAAGGCGTTTGTGGAAGCTTTCCACTGATTCCGTTCCTTTGATGTTCAGTAGTGTATTCAGACGGTCACTTACTGCTTTTTCTGTTTCTACAAACGCAGGATGATCCAATGGTATCGCATTCACACGGATTTCATCCGCCAGGTAATTACCCAAGGTATAAGGAATTACAAAGTAACCATCGGCCAGGCCCTGCATGAGCGCCGAAGCTCCCAGCCTGTTGGCCCCATGATCGCTGAAGTTGGCTTCACCCAAAGCGTATAGCCCCTGAACGCTTGTCTGCAGTTCATAATCCACCCAAAGTCCACCCATGGTGTAATGCACCGCAGGATAGATCCTCATCGGCATTTCGTATGGATCCTCGCCGGTGATCTTGTCGTACATTTCAAACAGGTTACCATACTTCTCTTTCACCACGGCTTTGCCCAAAGTGATGGCTTCTGCTTCAGAAGGATGATGATTGCCGGATTTACCTGCTTCGATCTTACCATAACGTTTGATCGCGTCAGCAAAATCGAGGTATACCGCCAGTTTGGTGGTTCCTACTCCATATCCTTCATCGCAACGTTCTTTTGCCGCACGGCTTGCCACGTCACGCGGTACGAGGTTACCGAAGGCAGGATATCTTCTTTCGAGATAGTAATCCCTTTCTTCTTCCGGAATATCCACCGCTTTGCGTTTATCGTCTTTAGCCTTTGGAACCCAGATGCGGCCATCGTTACGCAAACTTTCACTCATCAGCGTCAGTTTACTCTGGTGGTCGCCGGTTACCGGGATACAGGTAGGATGTATCTGTGTAAAACATGGGTTCCCGAAGAAAGCGCCTTTTTTATGTGCTTTCCAAGCGGCAGTTACGTTGCTGCCCATAGCATTTGTACTGAGGTAAAAAACGTTGCCGTAACCGCCGGTACAAAGCAGTACCGCATGTCCGAAATGGCGTTCGAGTTCGCCGGTCACCAGGTCGCGTGCGATGATGCCGCGGGCTTTGCCGTCGATCATCACCACATCGAGCATTTCGTGGCGGCTATATTGGGTTACATTGCCCAGCGCTACCTGCCTTTCCAAAGCGCTGTAAGCTCCTAATAATAATTGTTGACCGGTTTGTCCGGCTGCGTAAAACGTACGCTGTACCTGCGTTCCACCAAAACTCCTGTTGCTGAGCAATCCACCATATTCCCTTGCGAATGGAACACCTTGTGCTACACATTGATCGATGATGGAAGCACTTACTTCTGCCAGGCGGTGCACATTGGCTTCCCGGGCACGGTAATCGCCACCTTTCACGGTATCGTAAAATAAACGGAAAACGCTATCGCCATCATTCTGATAATTCTTTGCGGCATTGATACCTCCCTGTGCAGCGATACTGTGTGCACGGCGCGGGCTATCCTGGAAACAAAATGTTTTTACCTTGTACCCCATTTCACCCAACGATGCAGCGGCAGATGCTCCGGCAAGCCCGGTACCTACTACGATCACTTCCAGCTTACGTTTATTAGCCGGATTTACCAGTTTTACGTGTCCTTTGTAGTCATCCCACTTTTCATCCATTTTACCATGCGGGATCTTTGAATCTAAAGCCATAATAGTTGATAGTTGATGGTTGATAGTCGATAGTCTTGCCGGATGGCGCTATCTTTTATCTGTTAAACTGATTTAATTCAAATATTAGTGTATCGGCAAAGCCGTTACAACTGGTTCGGGTGTATAAGTGATCCATCCGAAATAAAAAGCGATCGGCATAAGGGCGAATGCAAGACAAATGATCACTGTATAGCCCATGCCTGCAGCATTGATGATCGGAATAAATCTTTTATTGTTGATACCCAGTGATTGGAATGCGCTCTGGAAGCCATGCATCAGATGCCAGAATAATGCAACGATACCCAAAAGGTAAATAACCACCACCCACCATTGTTGAAAAACTTCGTGCATTTCTGCATAAAGGTTATGTGGAGCGTCGTTGTGTGCGTATAAAGCTACTTTGGTACCAACATAAAAATGTGAAAGATGGATCACTAAAAAGATCAACAGCAATGTCCCCAAAAGCCCCATCGACCTGCTGTACCAGGTACTGTTCTTCTCTGGTTTGTTGCTATAATATTTTATCGGGCGTGCCGCAACATTCTGCCTCCAAAGCATCAGCCCCTGGATAATATGCAGTATGAGTCCGGCGAACAAACCTAATTCCAGAAAACGTACGATCCAGTTGTGGCTCATAAAACGGCCGACAACATTGAAAGTTTTTCCATTATCATTTAAAAAAATGGAGGAATTGATCCCTGCATGCACGATTAAGAAAGTTATCAGAAAAAAGCCGGTAAAGGCCATCACGTATTTTTTACCAAGGGAAGAAGTGAAAAAGTGTTTCCAAGTCATAAAGAGAATATTGATAAGAGTAATTTGGTGCTGCAAAAGTACGTCACAAAATTGTAAAAAGTTGGAAAAAAGTTGTCAGATGTGAGATGTTAGTTGTCAGTAACGTTCCCGCCGGGGCTTACATTTCAGATCGGCAACTTTATTCTAACCGCCTTCCCATCTCACTGTCGATCAACTGAAAGATCACTTCCGGTTTCAACGTGCGCCACTGGGGGAGTTCAAGCATTTCGATATAATTCGTCAGCCTTGCTTTTTTAAAATCATGCTTGCTTTGTTCCGGCAGGCCAATCAGCACCACCCAACCATGATCATCTTCCAGTTGCTCCCGCCATTCCTGGTAATAGCTATCGTCGCTGCTATGAAAATTCAATACATTTTCCGCGATGATGATGTACTTGGTAATCCCTCTTGCAAACAGCTGATCCATGACATCGTACCGCATGGTCATGATGTCGTTCTCGATCGCATCGTTCCATTCGCCCAGCAATTCGATGATGGCATAATGCTGCTCATAATCCACAAACAATATTTTCATGTATAAAGTTCGCGAACCAAAATCGTCCCATTGCGGGTGAATGTAATAATTGTAAAGCGTCATGGAATATTCAAACTCGCTGTAAGTACGGCCGAAAAATGGGGAGAGCCGGTCTTCTTCTGCGGCGTATAAATGTCGCCAGTTGTAATATGGTTCTATATCCTGCATCTCTTCTCCTTTTTTATGCAAAATTCCGTGAAAACGGGGAAAATGCAGCGGAGAATTTTACATTTATTTGTAAATATGTGAATGGGTGAATAGTGAATGGTGAAACCTTCGAAGTGTTTCCTGAGACTGTAATTTATTAAACCAGTCATTGCGTACTAAAATAGAACATATTGTGAGGCACGAAGCAATCTCTTGAAAAGCTTTGGTATTATCATCAGGAGATTGCCGCGCTGCGCCCGCAATGACTGTTCTAAAGAAAAATTCGTGTAATTCGTATAATCCGTGTAATTATTGTTTAAAAAAAGGCCACCAATAAATTGGCGGCCTCCGACTTATTAACCCAAAAAAATCTTTATTGAATGATCACTTTTTCTGTGAATACCACCTGGTTCTTTTCATCCAGCGCTTTCAGCATGTAAGTTCCTTTTGCAGGGCGTCCATTCAGGCTGATCGTTTCTGTCTGCTGGCCTTTCACGATCGTCACTTTCTTTGATTGAAGCGGACGGCCGGTGATATCGGTCAGCACCAAAGTATAAAGGCCATTCTTGTTATTGTCAAACAAAACTTTGAAAGTAGAGCCGGTAACAGGATTCGGGAATACCCTGTTATCATTGCTGAGGGCGATCTTTGGTTCTTCCACTACTACAAATTTCCTTGCCGCATCGGCTTCTTTTTGCAACAACAGATTTCCGTTGGCCAGGTCAGAAGCATTATATACTACATCCGAACCTTCCATCTTCACCGCTTTCAGGTCGTCTAATTTCACTTTAAAATATCCTTCAAACACATTCGCACTGCTTACGATAATATTACCATCAGCATCTACGGCTGCGCCATTGGTAGTATAACCTCCCGGCAACCCGGTGATAGCACCTTTGTAAGTAGCGATATGTGTATTGAGATCGATTGAAAAAACACTGTGGCTGGCAGAAATGATGTACAGTTTACCGAATGCATCGGCTACCATATCACCACCCCAGCTGGTACATTTATTATGAATGGAAATACCTCCGTTCTTTTCATCATCGATCAGGTTGCCGAGGTCGGTGATCACCGGTTTTTTGCCGGTAGTAAAACGGATCACGCTGTTGCCATCATTGGTGATCGCATAACCATTTCCATCAGCGCCGATCACCATACGGGTGATATGGTTCGCCTCGTCTGCAGCTACCGCCGATACTTTCAGCAGCGGACTGCTGAGTGTATAAAATTTTGGTGCATCAGCTTTACTGTCAAGATCAAGCCAGCGCAATTCACCCATACGCATCGGGATGAAAAATAATTTATTGGTCCGCCTGTCGTAAGCCGCACCCGCTACAAATGTTCCGGTTGGATAATCTTTCGAAGCGAAGATATTTCCATCGGTATTGAAAGACTGATCCACCGTGCGTTTGCTGGCGGCATCCGTCATCGTAAAATTGCTTTTGCTGCGCTGGAAAATAGTCTTTTCCACTTGCCCTGTCGACAGATCTACCTGGCGGATGTTCATCCACAGGAAATCTTTGGTCCCGTCACCAGTGATCGCATACGCTTTGTTGGACTGCTGTGCATTAGCAGCAAGGGCAGTTACCAGTAATGCAGAAGAGAGTAAAATTTTAGATTTCATAAGTGCCTTTTTTTGGTTAAAGTAATCTGGAGACTAATTTACGGAAAAAAGTGATATGAAATAAGGAATAAGAAATAATTAATAAGGAAGTGAAGGACGGAGGACGGACGACCGACTACCGACTACCGACTACCGACGACTGACAACCGACGATTGACCACGGACGACCGACAACCGACGACGGACGACAGACCGCCGCTTCGTTAGGACGGAATTACATTTCGAGAATTACTCTTATAATAATTGTAATAATTAAGCAAAGCTGAGAAACAAGCAAAATAACTAACCTAAAGTCCGTACGGTGGTCGGTCGTCGGTGGTCGGTGGTCGGTCGTCGGTGGTCGTGCATCTTCTTCATGTCCTCAGTCGCCGTTCGGTGTCCGATAAGCCTCAGTGGCTTTTTTTACGGTTTTATTTGACAGTAAAAGTTCTTTGGCAGTTTCGTATTCAGTTATGCCGGTATTTTCCATCAGCATTTTCACCCCACGATCTACCAGTTTGTCGTTGGTTAGCTGCATGTTCACCATTTTGTTATCTTCCACCCTTCCAAGTTGGATCATCACCGAAGTGGAGATCATATTGAGTACGAGCTTCTGCGCCGTTCCGCTTTTCATGCGGGTGCTGCCGGTAACAAATTCGGGGCCTACTACCACTTCCACGGGGAAGTCGGCGGCGGCACTCAATGGCGCATCAGGATTACAACAGATGCTGCCGGTAATGATATTATGTTCGCGGCATTTTTCCAAAGCCTTTATCACGTAAGGGGTAGTGCCGCTGGCAGCGATGCCGATCACCACATCGGCGCTGTTGGCATTGTGCTCTTTGAGGTCGAGCCAGCCTTGTTCGGTGTCGTCTTCGGCAAACTCAACGGCTTCAGTGATCGCTTTTTTGCCCCCGGCAATGATGCCGATCACCAGCCCATACGGAACACCATAAGTAGGCGGGCATTCGCTGGCATCCACGATCCCCAGCCTGCCGCTGGTGCCGGCGCCGATATAAAAAAGCCTTCCGCCTGCAAGCATCTTATCTACGATCGCATGAACCAGCAGTTCGATCTGTGGGATCACTCCTGCTACTACTTCAGGAACCGTTTTATCCTCTTTATTGATATTTTTCAGTAACTCCCCGATCGCCATCTTTTCCAGATCATGATAATGGGAGTCCGCTTCAGTCACTTTTACAAAAGCCATATTACAGCACCTATTTTTGTTGATGAAATTTGATCAGTCCGTCCATCGGGCGTTTGATGACTTTGCCGAGCTGCAGCTCGTAGGAATTACAGAGGTCTTTCAGCACATCTTTGAATCCGTAAGCGATGCTGCCAGCAAAATTGATCGGCATCGTCCAGCTTTCCCTGTATTTATAGATATGGTTGAAGAAAAAATCGTTGAACCCGTCTTCAATGATATTTTCGATCATGAAATGCCCGCGATTTTCCGCAAGGAACATAGCGAAGTTCGCCAGGTATTTGTTGGGCAATGGTTTCTTGTAAACATTCTCCAGTATTTCGGATGAATTGGTCTTGAAGGCCGCGTCAAAACGGTCCATCAGGTCGGCATCGAATGTATTATACAAATAATATTGTATCACTTTTTTACCCAGGTAAGCCCCGCTCCCTTCATCTCCGAGGATGAAACCCAGTCCCGGACTGTTCTTCATGATCTTTTTACCGTTGAAATAACAGGAATTTGCGCCGGTCCCCAAAATGCACGCGATCCCTTTTTCATTTCCGCAAAGCGCTTTGGCAGCTCCCATCAGGTCGTGATCTACATTGATCTTTGCCCCCTTGAAAACCGAAGCCAGCGACTGGCGGACGATTTTTACATTATTAGGATTGCTGCAGCCGGTTCCGTAGAAATATATCTCATCCGGCAGCGAATTTTTAATTTTTGGAAAAAGGTCGTTTTGCAGCACTTCGGTGATCTGCGCCCCTGACAGGAAATATGGGCTTAATCCTTGTGTATCGAGGGTCTTCTTCTTTTTTGCTCCGTCGAGAAGGCACCATTCGGTCTTACTCGAACCGCTATCGGCTATTAATATCAGGCTCATGGTAATTTCCTTTGAAACATCAAGGTAGAACATTCGTTTCAAAATTTCATAAAAAATAGTTGGCGCAAAAAAAATTAACTTTGCCGTTACTCCTCTAATGAAACGACGGGTATTTAAGTTTTTTTTATATGACGAACAACAAAAAGTTACAGGTATGGTTACCCCTGTTATTTAGTATCACATTGATCGCCGGGATGTTCATAGGCTACAAGATGAGAGATGGTATACCCGGCAAAAGTTTTTTTTACACCGAAAAACGCAGGCCCATCCAGGAAGTGATGGATCTTATCCAGAGAAAATATGTGGATGATGTAAACCTTAATATGATCGCCGATTCGGGCATACAGGCCATGTTGCTCCAGCTCGATCCGCATTCGGCATTTATTCCGGCTTCGGATGTTGACAGGGTTAATGAAGACATCAACGGCAGTTTCTTTGGCATCGGTATCGAATTCAACCTCATACAGGATACCCTGCATGTAGTGAGCGTGCTGAAAGACGGGCCATCATTTGCCGCAGGCTTAAAGACCGGTGACAAGATCCTCAAAGCCGGTGACAGCGCCATTTCCGGAACAAAAGTAGATACCGAACGCATCCGCAAATTACTTCGCGGGCCACTGGGCAGCGATGTAAATCTTACGCTGTTACGCGACAGCAAAAAAATGAGCTTTGTGGTAAAACGTGGCATCATTCCGCTGGTGAGCCTCGATGCAGCTTACATGATCGACAAGACCATCGGGTATATCCGCCTCAACCGGTTCAGTACAAAAACCTATCGTGAATTCATGATCAGCCTGGAAGACCTGAAGAAAAAAGGAATGCAGAAACTGATCCTTGACCTGAGAGACAATGGCGGTGGTGTGCTGGAAGAAGCGGTGGAGATCGCCGACGAGTTTTTATCAGGCGATAAACTGATCACTTACACTGAAGGAAAACATACGGCGAAAAAAGAATACCGGTGCCGCCGCGAAGGGCAGTTTGAAAAAGGCGAACTGGTAGTATTGGCCAATGAAGGAACGGCCAGTGCCAGTGAAATTTTGCTGGGCGCTTTGCAGGACTGGGACAGGGCGACGATCGTCGGCCGCCGCAGTTTTGGTAAAGGGCTCGTGCAGGATCAATATACGCTGAGCGACAACAGCGCTCTTCGGCTGACCATCGCAAGATATTATACGCCTGCAGGGCGCAGCATTCAACGTCCGTACACCAAAGGAAAAAATGCTTACTATAATGAAGTTTATAACCGTTACACCGATGGTGAAATGGTGAGTGCCGATTCTGTAAAAAACGATACTACAAAAATTTTCAAAACTTTAGTTACCGGTAAAAAGATCTTTGGTGGCGGTGGTATTTCACCGGATTATTTTGTGGCGGCCGATACCAGCAAAATGGGGCTGGTGACCGCAAAACTTTACAGCAAAAGCATCCTCACCGATTACGGATATCGTTATTACCTGCTGCACCCTACCCTGCAGCAAACCTACAAAACAACGGAAGAATTTGTAAAGTCATTCGTCATCACCCCGGAAAACTGGCAGTTGCTGGAATCTATGGCGGCGAAGGATTCGATCAGCCTTTCGGGCATCTCTGAAAAAGAAAGGACATACCTGGCCAATTCGTTGAAGATGTCCGTCGCAAGGCAGTTGTATCGCAGCGAAGGGTATTTTGAAACGATGAATGTGGATGATGCGAATGTGAAAAAAGCAATTGAGATTCTGATTAAGAATTAAGCGAAGGGGGATCACAGATTTCAAAGGGATAAAGGTGATTACACAGATTGTTTTTACTGCGTAAAAACTAAAATGCAGTTTACAAGAAATTGAACGACTTTAAAAGTTCAATGTCTTATAAACTGCATTTTCATTTTGCTTTAGCAAAATAATCTGTGCAATCTCCTTCATCCCTTTGAAATCTGCGATCCTTTTTCGCTTAGATAATTAATTTTTAATCTTTAATTTTTAATTAAAAAACCTTCCATAGGAAGGTTTTTATAATCACTCGATCAGGGAATACAGTTTGGGTTTTATTAGGTATAAATTTTACTATTCGGAATTGGAATGGTTTGTTCGTTTGGATATTGGCAATTAAACTAAACTTGCTTATGAAGCAAAATTAAGTCAATGCTTCATTCTGAAACGTAGGTGAAGGAATTAAAGAGATGTAGTGGAGATACTACTTTAACAGGTTTTAACGAAAAAAACTTGATGTAGGTCATTTTTGAAAGGAAAACAGACGTTTGCCGTTAATTAAAATATTCTTTCATTACTTTTTGAGTGATCTTTATTTCCGCTTCGGCCAGTTCGAGTTTTATGCGGAGCTGGGCCTGTACGGCGGGGTTGCATTTTCTTATCAGGCTGATGGTTTTCGACCATTGATAGTCGAGCCACTGCTTTTCATATTTATTTTCCGCAGTATCAGGTAGTTCATTGCGCAGGGCATCCAGCCCTTTCAGCTTCTCGGCAGCTTTTTCATAAGCGGTTGTCATCTCTTCCAGTTCAAGGCGCATGTTTTTTACAACAAACTCTTTTTGTTCCATGCCCCGGTTCTTGTCAGCCCTGAGCTTATCGTATACAGCGAGCAGTTCAGGCGTCTTATATCTGCCTTTTCCATCTTCGTCGCGGATTATGCGGAGGTAGTTTTCGCGTAGCTGCTGCAGTTTTTTCAATTTTTCAAATGGCATTTCACGCAATCCGCTTTCAGCCATGCTGATCACGCTGAATGGAACGGCGAGGTACATGGCCAGGTCTTCCTGGGTAAGTTGCAGCAGCGTACGGGTATCTTTGATCATTGTGTGGATATTTTCAGGAAATTACAACTTCCGCACAGTTTTGTGTGTGAAATTTTTGTGCGGATAAATTTCCGCACAAAAATTTCACGCACAAAACTCATAGAAACACAAGACAGATGGCTTTGTATACACATAAAAATGCTCCTGTTAAAAAACAAGAGCATTTTTATAAACTCAGTTCTGCGTTATGCACTACACATAACAACTTATAAACTCTAAGGAACAATCTTTCGATGGATATATGGGGGAACTTCTATAGGAATAAATAAATTGATAGCTACTTTCGGAAGGATGATTGGAATCTCTATTGCAAATATAATACAAGAATAATACGCTGTTTGTAGTAGCGGGTATCATAATTTGTAGTAATTCTTCTATAGTTTAGGGATGAGTGATTAGGGTTTAGGGTTTAGGGGAAGGTTAGGTGTTTAGAAGTTTAGGAGTTAGAAAGTTTGGCGAATGTGTCGATAATTGGAAAAGTTCCGACGCCTTCAATGTTATAAATTGTTAATAATCAAATAAGAAAACACATTAAATTGTAAAGAACTACTTACCGTGCAACTTACGCTAAACTATGATCCCAAAACCCTACACTCTCTTAAACGCTGGTCCCTGATCGCTACACCTTTCTAAACTTCTTCCTCCTAAACCCTGATCTCTAATCTCTAATCTCTAACTTTGCGGCCAAAAGATTACTACCATGTGGTTAAACAATGTACTCGAGACGATCGGCGATACTCCGTTGATCCGGCTCAATAAGATCACCCGCGACCTGCCCTGCACCGTACTGGCAAAAGTGGAATATTTCAACCCTGGAAATTCCATCAAAGACCGTATGGCACTCAAAATGCTGGAAGTGGCGGAGGCTGAGGGCAAGATCAAGCCCGGCGGCACTATCATCGAAGGCACGAGCGGCAATACCGGCATGGGCCTGGCACTGGCAGCCTGCGTAAAAGGATATAAATGTATTTTCACTACTACCGACAAACAATCGAAAGAAAAAGCGGATATATTGAAAGCGGTTGGCGCTGAAGTGATCGTTTGTCCGACCAACGTAGAACCCGAAGACCCACGCTCCTACTACTCCGTATCGAAAAGACTGGCTACCGAAGTGCCCAACAGCTGGTACGTAAACCAATACGATAACCTGGCCAACAGGCAGGCACATTACGAACAGACAGGCCCGGAGATCTGGGAACAGACCGAAGGAAAAGTTACTCACTTAGTAGTAGCTACCGGTACCGGCGGAACTATAGTGGGTACGGGAAAATACCTGAAAGAGAAGAATCCAGACATAAAAGTTTGGGCAATTGACAGCTACGGTTCTTTGCTGAAAAAATACTTTGAAACGGGGGAACTGGATCAAAAAGAGGTATACCCTTATATCAGCGAAGGCTTCGGGGAAGATTTTGTTCCCGAAAACTATGATATGAGCGTGATCGACGAATTCACCAAGGTTACGGATAAAGATGGCGCAGTAATGGCCCGCCGGATCGCGAAGGAAGAAGGATTGTTTTGCGGCTATAGCGCCGGAAGTTGCCTGCAGGGCGTATTCCAGTTGAAAAGCCAGTTGAAGAAAGACGATGTGGTGGTGGTGATCTTCCACGATCATGGAAGCCGATATGTAGGAAAAGTGTACAACGATGAGTGGATGCTGGAGCGTGGTTTCCTGGATGTGAAAAACTTCAAGGACCTGATCAGCGGCCGTGGTGCACAAAAAACAGTGAGTATTTCCCCGTCGGATACGGTGATGGATGCCATCAACCTGATGAAAAAATATGACATCGAAAATATCCCGGTATTTGATGGCGATGCCAATGTGGGCTCCATCTCTGAAAACGGGCTGTTTGATAAGATCTTGAACAATGCGGATGTAAAGGATGCGGCTGTAAGCACGGTAATGCAGAAACCTTACCCTGAAGTGGCATTTGATACGCCTGTAGAGCGATTGAGCGCCTTCATCAATAAGGAAAACGGAGCCGTGCTAAGCAAAGATGAAAGCGGGTTTTATCATATTGTGACGAAGTATGATATTATACAAAGTTTGACGAAGTAATTACGAATGGATGATTACGAATTACGAATGATCAATTACGAATGATCAATTACGAATAGTGATCGAAGCGAGGCAGGATCGCACCTGCCCGAATGAATTCGTTCAGGCGGGGATTTCAAAGGGATAGCAGGGTTTCACAGATTGTTTTTTCTTCGTAAAAATAGAAATGCAGTTTATAGCGGTTTGAAATACGTTATAAACTGCATTTTCATTTTGCGTAGCAAAATAATCGGCGAAATCATACGATCATTTTAAATCAGCGATCATATTCCCCTGCTTATCTCTACTTATCATTTGTAATCAATATTTGCGAATTCGCAATTGATTGCGTTTTTTACGTTTTTAAAAATATTATTAACAAAAAAGCCCCCTGTCAGGACTTTTTTGCATACTGGCGGGAAAGTACTTTATACGTACATCTCCTATTTTTTGGGCAACAGAAAAACTGCTGAAAAATTGTGTGATTTTGTAGTCGCAATTTTACGATTCGGCTGAAATGCTTTGCTGTAAAGGATTACAACATATTACATACTTTTTATTTTTATTATTAAGCTAATGTATCATCGTAAAAATACGTGCACAAAAAACGTAGCGCTACCCTCAAACGGGCAGTCAATTTACTACCCTCTCCGTAATTTTTTCACCTCAAACAAAGAGCGATTTTGCTCTTGTACAGGGCTGTTTTTCGCCGCATCTTTGTGTCAGAAGTTGATTGATAGAGATTAAATATCAAAATCGATCATTATCCAACAATCCTGATAAACCTGAGTGTCTAATATCCAATTACGAAAAATCAGTAAAATTCAATATCAGTCAACTTCTACTTTTTAAAATAGCTATAGTAAGATCCATATATCCAAACCAAAGAACCGAAGTAAAACCAATATCCCGCCTATGCTTTAAAAAGCGATGATGGCAAAACCAGAACCAATATTCAGTCTATGCCGTAAAAAGCGACGATGACAAAAACCAAAAAACCAATATCCAGCCTATGCTCCTAACCAGGGCGATGATGGCAAAAACCAAAACCGAACAATCCAATCCAATCCAAATCCTTTAAAAAACAACACGAAATCAATCCTGTGCATGATTTACCACGATCAAGGCACGAAAAACCAAACAGTACTCTGAAACCAGGATAACCTAACTTTTACCATATGAGCCCGCTCAGAAGTAAAATTCAATCCTGAAAAACCAACAGATGTGCAAGTTGGAAAAAATCTCTAAAGGCCCTGTATTCATACGGGGCCTTTTTAATTGCCGGAGGCAATTAAAAAGGTGTTTAGAGATTAGGGTTTAGGGTTTAGGGTTTAGGGTTTAGGGTTTAGGGTTTAGGGTTTAGGGTTTAGGGTTTAGGGTTTAGGGTTTAGGGTTTAGGGTTTAGGGTT